>OHKT01000026.1_pt1 | contig 120987 bp, 110 predicted proteins | sample 1568871 | NCBI WGS metagenome assembly OHKT01 (sample SAMEA3879558, study PRJEB24766) | human gut metagenome | biome: human-associated habitat; feature: feces | place: USA | collected 1985/1987
CTTTCCGAAACTGGCTTCATGCCTTTCGTCAGGAATGGAAAGATCTTCTGGTAAGATATATGGGAGAGAAGGAAGGAACTGCCCTGGCTGCCATGATGCTGGGAGAGAAGTCCGGGATGGATGCAGAAGTAAAGTCTCTGTATCAGGCCAGCGGTATCGGGCATATTCTTGCCAAAAAATGTACTAGTGGATATATATGTGTATAATGTTGATTGTGCGTGAAAAAAGATATTATTTGATACAGGAAACACAGGAAGAGGAGAGATGTGTATGCAGTATGCGGTTGTGGAGTATTATAATGTAAAGTTTTACATCATATTTAAAAGAGATGAAGATATCTCTAAATTTTGGTATTTAAGCAATCGGATAGAAGCAGGTGAGAAATTATATATGAGAGATATTTATCGTTGGTGTGTTGTTCATAAGATACGTGTAATGAGTAAATTTATATATTTGAAAGATATACCAATTACAGCAAATATTTGGAATTATTATAGTTATTTACGTGCGAAAAGCGAATATAAAAGATTAAAACATGAGTATAGTTAGAAAATATTTTGGTAGTATTGGGCAAATTTAATGATCAAAGTATTCTATTGACAGTTATAGGTTCTACATATAAAATAAGTATGACACACATTTATAATTCCGAGATATAGAAGGAATTATAAAACTTTTGTTCTAAGCAGAGAGATTAGAACCATGATTTTTGCAGATGGAGTCTGCTATCGTGTTTTGAGTACAGAAAGGCATTGATTATTTTTATGGAATAATCAGTGTCTTTTTTTGTTTTAACAAAAGTTGTGTCAGAAAGTAGGACATAGTTTCGCTTAAACAATCAAAGTAGTAGAAAGGAGCTGTGGGTAACATGTTGCAGGAAATTAAAACATTAGTTCAGACATTGAATGAACAGCGGGATGCATATTATAATAAGGATTCCCCAAAGATGACTGATAAGGAATATGACCGTCTATTTGACCGTTTGGAAGAACTGGAGAAAAAATCAGGAATTATCTTCTCTAATTCGCCAACGCAGAGTGTCGGTTATTACCCAGTCAGTGAATTAGCGAAAGTAAGGCATACAAGAGCGTTGCTTTCGCTTGAAAAAACAAAACAGATTAGGGAGTTGGCTGATTTTATGGAAAATCAGGATACCTTACTGATGTTGAAACTGGATGGACTGACTGTTAAGCTTGTCTATGAAGAGGGTAGGCTGGTACAGGCATCTACTCGCGGTGATGGAAATGTTGGGGAGGATATTACCCACAATATCCCTGCATTTGAAAATGTTCCGCTTTCTATCAGTTATAGGGAAAGGCTTGTTACGACTGGCGAGGCATTTATCTATAAGGACGATTTTCGTCAGTTAAAAGATACAATCCGAGATGGAAATGGAGAACCTTATAAAAATGCCCGCAATTTGGCTTCCGGTTCTGTCCGTAATCTGAATCCAGAAGTGTGTAAAGGACGACATGTTCATTTTATTCCCTTTAATGTGTTAGAGGGGATGGATGAAGGAACCGGTGTTGATAGTAGGGAGTTTAAGCTAATGCAACTTGGAGTCTTGGGATTTGATACGTGTCCTTATGTATATATGGAAGCAGGAAAACACAGTGAGAAGGAACTTAAAGAGCAGATTGAGAAGTTGAAAACTATTGCAAGTGAAAAGGAAATTCCCATAGATGGTTTGGTTCTTATTTATGACAATCTCAGCTATTCTTCTAAATGTGGAAAAACAGGACACCATTATAAGGATGGACTTGCCTACAAGTTTGAGGATGAAACTTATGAAACAACACTACAAGAAATAGAATGGACACCTTCACGATCTGGTGATTTAGCACCGGTTGCTGTATTTGATTCTGTAGAGATTGACGGTGCGGATGTTTCAAGGGCATCACTCCATAACTTGTCTTTCATTAAGAATTTGGAATTGGTTCCTGGATGCCGTATTCTGGTTTCAAAGCGGAATATGATTATTCCACATATAGAGGATAACCTTGATAGGGGTTTTTATTATGACACTTATCCGCTTCAATGCCCTTGTTGTGGCAGTAATACAAGAATACGGAAAGGGAAAACGAGTAAAGGAAATACTTTGGAGACGCTATATTGTGACAATCCGGAATGCGATAGCCAGATATTAAAGAAGTATGTTCACTTTGTAGCGAAAAAGGCAATGGATATATCTGGGATTTCTGAATCCAATTTGCGGCGTTTTTTGGAATGTGGATGGCTTACTTCATTCCAGGACATTTACCATTTAGACAGGTATCGAAAAGAAATTGTTGCTTTGGATGGATATGGGGAAAAGTCTTATGAGAGGCTTTGGACAGCAATCAATGAGAGCAGAAACACAGATTTTATCCATTATTTGACTGCAATGGACATTCCAATGGTAGGTACGACAAAGAGCAGGGTGTTGTGTGAAATTTTTGAAGGAAATTTGGACAGCTTTGAGAAAGCGGCTACAGGAAACTTTGATTTTTCAAAGATAGAAGATTTCGGAGATGTTTTAAACCGAAATATTCATACGTGGTTTGCAAATGAAGAGAATTTGAGCTTGTGGAGGGATTTGCAAATGGAAATGAGCTTTAGACCTATGGAGAGTGAAACAGAAGAAAACAAGTTAGTAACGGTTGATAATCCGTTTCAAGGCTGTACGATTGTTGTTACAGGTAAACTTATGACCTTTACTCGTGATGGAATCAATACAAAGATATGGGAACTTGGTGGAAAACCGGGGAGTTCAGTCAGTAAGAATACAGATTATCTAATTTGCGGTGAAAAGGCTGGAAGTAAACTAGCAAAGGCACAGTCATTGGGAATAAAAATTCTTTCAGAAGTAGAATTTTTGGATATGATTGCATAGGTAAAGAAAGGGACAATAGGTAAAGATCAGAAAGGCATTGATTATTTTATGGAATAGTCAATGCCTTTTTAAGGAGAATAGTATGGGGTATAGAGAGCTTGCAGTAAAGATAAAGAATGGATATAGCAGTTTAAAAAGAGAGCCAGTATTTAAATGTTTAGATATTATCTGGAATCAAAAGTTAAAAACAGCAGAGATTTCCGTAGTAAATGATGCAGAATTTAAAGTCATTATCATTGGCAGTACGCAAAATCTTACTACATCAAGAGGATATATGTATTTGTTTTACACAAATGACAGCAAGGTATTATTTCCTTCCGTCAAAGAAATAATACGCAGATTGAAGATTGTTGCAAGCGGAGAGAGGTTGACAGATCAAGATGCAGAGTACTTTGATTGGGAGGAATATGGTTCATTAGAAATGCAAAGAATTTATTTTTCTGAAATTATTAAAAGGGAGGCGAAAACGACTTAGGCTGTAAAGTGTTTTTAAGGAAGCATAATTATATGAATCTAGTAAGGGCTAGAGGGATAAAGAGTGTAATGAAGAAGTTGTGGTATTATTAGAAGAAAAGTGATAGAATAAAAAATATAATCATATAGGAGGATATAATTATGCCAAGAGGAAGAAAGAAAATGGAAAAAATTACTTTGGAAGAACAGTTAGCTTTGGTTGACAAGGAGATTGAGGCTACAGAGAGTTCATTAAAAAATTTACGTCTGAAGAGAAAAGATTTGAAAATAAAGATTGAAGAACAGCAAAAGGATGAACTTTATAGATTAGTTCAGAACTCAGGTAAGAGTTTGGAAGAAGTTATAGCAATGTTGAAAGAAGAGAAAGAAGAGAATTAAGAGCATGATGCAAAAGAGTACTGGGCTTGGAGATGTCCAGTACTTTTTTTGTAATTTACACTATTAGTAATGCAATAGATATTTTCAATTCTAAAAAACCTAAGAAATGGAGAGGTGAACATCACGAAAAAAGCAATTGTAGTCCACTTGAAAGATTTGTGCCAAGCCTGCTAAGATAGAAATTCGAATATTATATGTACCGTTCTCTATTTGTGAATATACGCTGCGAGTGATATCTAAATTCAGAAGTTGTAGTTTTGTTGCTACCTGTTCTTGAGTCATATGGCGTTCTATCCGAAGTTCCCGGATTCTAGTGCCGATTGATATGTCCTGTTTTAATTTTTGATCCATTTTATTTTCTCCCTTACTTATATACATATTACAGAAAAATTTGCAATGAATACGTTGCATTGCTATCTTGATTCTATGGGAGAAAGAGGATATAATTGCAATGAATAGGTTGCAAAATGAAGAATGTGGTAAAAAAATTTTTAAAAATTTATATTTTACAAATGAAATAGAAAAACCTTTGAAAAAGTAGGAAAAACGAGCCATGTGAGAGGGCAAGAATATTGAGAGCAGGATATTCATGGCATTGGTTAAAGATTGAAAAATAATCTCTTGTTGGAGATCCTTTTATAAAACATATGTAGAAGGAATAACTGTGCATGGATTATTTCGCCATCAATGAAATTTTCTGGAGTAGCACTGCAAGTTGGCGGTTGGATTCCACATCGTTTCATACCCTCTTTTTGAATTTGTTTTATGATAAAACATAAATAATGACTGATAGAATCATAAATAGAGAGTGTTAGGAGGGTAGAGGAAAATGAAACGGTATTATGTGGTACATGTAAAGCTAATTTGGGGAATGGTGCTCTTATCTTTTGCATCTCTTTTGTGGAACGGGGTTCAATTTTTCAGTCAGAAAGATAATCTTATTGAAGAGAGAAAAAATCAGAAAGAGGTTTCTTATGAATATAAAAAAATCGAATTTGCTCATTCAAAAGTAAAAGATTCGGTGGACTGTTATCTGTGCGGAAATAATAAGCGCAGCCTTATGGGAATGTATCGGAATTCTGATGAATTGGGAATTGTCAGTGTTAACCATTGGCATGTGGAAAATCTCCGTACACGGAACAGGGATGATGCAGGACAACTGATTAATTCCAGCGGTTCTGTAAATACAATTACAGGAACGGGAGAGGGTGGCAATTTCTTTTACAGCAGCCCTATGAGTAATCGTGGGATTTCTAATGTAAAAGTGAACTATGGAGAAGATAGTATTTTAGATGGAAAGGTAGCGAGAAAATTATTCTGCCAAGCTTGTCTGGAGAAGCTGGAAAGGGTAACAGAAACGTATGTGCCGGAAGACAAAAGCCCTAAGGTAAGAGATTTATTTCTTATAGATTTTAAAACCATGGAACTGTATTCCCTACAGGGACAATATACAGCATATATGATTCGAGATTATTATGTGCAAATTGATTATCAGGAGGAAGGCTTGAAAGTGACAGCCTTTTATGCACCGATATTGGAAAATGGGGAAAAAAGAATAGAATAATATTTATGTATTATAAGACAAGTTAAAGGATTTTGATTATCAGTTGATAATTGAAATTCTTTTTTTATGGTTTTTTACACTTAAATTTATATTTATTTACAGAAACATCACATGTACCGCCTTTTTATTTATTGAAGTTTGGTACATTGACAATTAAATACAGTAGTCACTGAAGCGTTCAGACGGATGTACACAGGAGAATGGAAAACAGTTTGGAGGAATTATATGTTGTTGTTAAGCGTTATAGGTGGCATTTTATTTTTTTATTGTATTGCTGCCTTGTGGTAGGAAAAAGAAGTGATAGAAAACTGGCAGATTATGAGGAAAGAGAAGAACAGAAAACAAGTAAAGATACTGCAAAGAAATTGGGGGCAGATATATGGGAAAAACAGGAGTAATAAATAGGGATTTTACTGGGGAGGAAAATAACGTTTACCATGATGTAATCCGGCTATTTAAAATATATCGAGCCGTAAACTGGAGAATGCAGATTAAAGTCAATCAAGTAAAGCACCGGATACGGGAAGAGTATGGAACGGATCTTGATGAATTTTTGGATAGTATCTATCAGGCTGGTATGGATATCAATCAGGATTTAGATGATATGAAGCAGAGGATAGAAGTAATCAACCGATCTAATAAGTTTCTGAAACTGATAGATGAAGCGGTAGAGTTGATGAGAAATTTTCATCCGCAAGGAGAACGTTATTACTGGGTTTTATATTACAGTTATATGTCAGCACGAAAAGCAGAGAACATAGATGAGATATTAGACCTGTTAGAGCCGCATTTTCCAAAAATCACACGAATACACCGGGCAACGTATTTCCGGTGGCGAGAGCAGGCTTTTCAAGCTGTCAGCAGTATTTTGTGGGGATATGAAGACGAGAGCAGACAGATTATTGAGTACTTCAAAAATAATTTTGAAGTGGAATAGATATTCTGTTGACATGAAAAGTGCGAAAAATTTATATTAGGTACAAGTAATCAATGCGCATAAATTACACAATAATTTTTGAAAGATTTGTACCGGAAAGGAGAGACAAAATATGTTAATGATACCGATTGACACAGGAAATAAAGCAATTAAAACAGAAAATTTTGAGTTTCATTCTGGGATTACGGCATTGGAGAGCATGCCGGGGGAAAATGAAGAGGCGTTAATGTTTCAAGATAAATATTATCGGTTAAGCCATGAAAGAAATGTGTATTTGCCGGATAAGACGCTGGATGACCGTTATTACCTACTGACACTGTTTGCAATTGCAAAAGAATTGGAAAAGCTGAGACAGTCCAGACCATTTATTCCGGGGGAACTGATTAGTATGGACCTGGTAGTAGGACTTCCGCCGCTATATTATCGGAGTCAGTACAAAAAGTTCAGAGACTACTTTTATCGAGAGGGGCGGTTGGTTCATTGTGCATATATGGGAAGGTCATACCGATTGACTTTCTCTAATGTATATGTTCATATGCAGACATACGCTGCATATCTGTATCTGGCGAAAGAACTGAAACTGTCTACATATCCAAAAGTATTGATGATTGATATTGGCGGATATACCTTAGATTACATGTTATTGGAGAAGGGTATGATTTTGTGGAATTACACAGATTCAACAGGAAAAGGCGTTATCTCCATGTATCAGAGGGTAAATAAAGGGATTCGTGAAAAGTTTGACTTGGACTTAAAAGAAAATGATATTGATTCTGTTCTGAAAGAAGAAAGCTGTATGTACGGCGAGGCGATTCGAAAACGGGTAGTAGAAATCGTTACCGAACATGTGGAAGAAATACTGGGAATGTTTCGGGAGTGCGGAATAGATTTGCGTTCGGCAATGACGATTTTTGTAGGTGGAGGTTCAATTCTTTTATCAAAGATAATTGAAACCGTGTGGAAACGATATGACGGAGAATATTACGTGGTAAATGATTCAAAAGTCAATGTACATGGGTACCGAAAAAAATATCTGTTTGATAAAAAAATGCAGTAAAAGGGAGGTATCCTTATGGCAAAACAGGATGAACACCGTTTTAATTTGAGATTTGATGAAGATGATGAAAATCATAGACGGGTAAGTGCCTATTTGAACCAATGTGGCAGAAAAAAGGCAAGATACATTGTAAAGGCGGTACTTGCCTATTGGGAGCTGCAAGATGGAAGGATACCGGTTGTAGAACAGCCGGAAAGGAAACAGTTATCAGAAACAGAGTCAGCGATTCATAAAATAGGAGAACAGGATAAGGCGGACAGACTGATTCAGGTAGAAGATGTAAAGGATAGTGGGCTGGATCGGGAGGAAGCTGATTTGATGCGTCAGAATTATGCAATGTTTGAGGATATGGAGTAGGAAAGGAGAGAGGTATACGAGAACAAAAAGAAATGCAGGCAGAATGACGCTGGCAATCATCATTGCGGTATTGATCATGTTTTTGTTTCAATGTTTTTTTGAAGTAGCGTATGTAAACGGGAAGTCAATGGAACCGACTTTTCAGAATGGAGATGCACTCTTATTAAAGAAATGGGGAGTACCAAAAAAAGATGATATTATTATCGCATACATAGAAGAACTCGACCTCATGGTAGTAAAAAGAATACTGGCTATAGAAGGTGATGTAGTCAGTATAGACGAAAGTGGTGTATACGTGAATGGGAAAAAAGCTGCGGAATCTGTTGATATGAAACGGACGAGTATGGAATTTATAGTAACTGCAAATCAGTATTTTCTAATCGGGGATAATATGATGGATTCTTTGGACTCACGTATTTGGGGATGTATAGGCAGAAGTGCTGTCCAGGGGATCGTTATAAAAAAATTATTTTAGAGGAGGCAGAAGAATCATGAAAATGAACAAAATATATGGATTGTGTGCAGTGCAGCTTATGGGGGTAGGTGTACAGATTATGAATAGGGTAGCAGGAAGTATGATTGTCTTTCTCGGTGTCATAGGAATTATTTTGTTTGTGGCACGAGAGGATATGGAACGTCGAAAATATAAGACTTGTCCAAAGTGCAAGGCACAAATACTGAAGAAAGCACGTATCTGTCCAAAATGCGGAAATCAGTATATGCAGGCTGTATCGGAAGAAGCATTAATGGAGATGATTGAACAGAGATGTGTTGAAGAGGAAGAAAGAACTTCAGAAATGATTGATTGTGACTTTGAGAAAATTGAGGAAGTGGCAGTAGACACATTTACTTCTTTCGATGGGGATATACAGGAATTTTTGGAGAAAAAGGACTCTCAGGAGAATATATTAACTGTGAATTAAGAAAATGCTAGTAAAAAGTAAGAATTGACATAAGAGATTGGTGTTAAGATTATACTAAATAACCATTTTAATATTGAAAGATACAAAAGAAAGGTATAATCTCATATAGAAGTATAACAAATATTTTGGCAGATATTTCTAGAGATAAACGGTAGAGTTATAAAAAAGAAATACTGCAATCAAGGTAATATAAGCGAAATAACAGACTGTTGGGACATGATCCTGACAGTCTATTTTTTTGTCGAAAAATGTATTTTTCTGCATGAATATATGCGGATGCAGAAAAAATACTGGGCAAGGTCACCGCCTGAAAGGTTCAGCGAAATGAGTAAAAACTTTCAGGAGGCAGAGATGGATAAATATAATGATGAATTAAAAATGCAGTTTAGTGCGTATGTGAAACAGTCAATTTTAAACAGGAGAGGACAATACCTGAGGAAAAAATACAGGATTGAAAGTCTTGAAGTAAATTATGAAGAGTACCTGAGTGTTCTGAAGCAGGATACAGAAGAACTATTTGGAAAAATAGAAAAACTGTCAGGGAAAGTATTTAGTGAGATAGTAGAGAGCAGGCTGCTTTTAGAACAGATAGAAGATTATCAGCTTTTACAAGCATTAATTACGTTATCTGAAGAACAGAAAAAAGTAATTTTGCTCCGTATATTTTACGAAAAAACATTTCGAGAAATTGATTGGATTCTTGGATTTCCAGAGAAAAAAGCTGAAAATACATACTATAATGCTATCAGAAAGCTACGGAAATTAATGGGAGGTAAACGTCATGGAGTTTAAAGAAATGTTGAAGTATGCGAAAGCATATGATAAAAGAGCGATGATGGATATAATAGAAATGTACCGTCCATTATTGATTAGTAAGTCGGTTGTGAATGGAAAGTTTGATGAAGATCTATATCAGGAATTTGTCTATACCATGTTGATGTGTATTTTAAAATTCCCATATCCTCAATCAAAACCGGAAGAATAAGGGGGATACTATATGTTGTATTTTGGTATTGACACAAACCATATATTGTTATAAGATAAAATTGGTACAAGTATTTTTCAGAAAATAATTTCTGAAAGAAGGGTTTTTGTTTCGGCATAGGTTGGAACTAAAATTTAGGCAGTTTACTGCGTGTAAATTAAGAAGAAAGACATTGATTATTTTAGGATGATCGGTGTCTTTTTTTGTTTGCCTGAAAAAATGTATCGGGAAGGAGGATAGTGTTACGGAAACTACAGGACATGGAAAGGAGGAACACGAATGAAAACGAAGAAATTTATACAGATTTATGGTAAAGTCATGCTGCCGGTAATCAGAGGAATGAGCGCAAAGTATTTCAGCAATGGAACATGGAAAGAAACAGCGAAAGTCAGGCGTATTGTGGAGGTGACGGATACATATATTAAGTTCGAAACAGACCGTATTCGTTATTGTATTGATTTTGGAATGGTAGAAAGTGCTGTACTGCCAGCAGCGGCATAGAAGAAAGAGGGGAAAGGCTGTTATATATTGACGGTCTTTCTCCTATAAGGGAAAAAAGAGATGAAATTGCCATGAGTATGCGACTATATTGCAACCCCATTGTTATTGACAGATGACTTCCTTGAAGATACAATGGTAAAGTAAAGTTTTGTGCATGAACGAAACTTGCATGGAGAGCCGCAAAACATTACAGCAAACAGACAGTCACAAAAGGGCTGTCTTTTTTTATGCAAAAAGTAAGTTGATTTTCATACAGAAGGGAGGGAAGTTATTGGCAGGAAATATCAAAAAACAGAATATGGATAGTCTAAAAACGGGGAATCAGTACATGCAACTGGTTCCTCGTTTTGCATTTATTGCTTTTTTAGCTGTTGCACTGATTGCGGTTTCGGCATCACCTGTTTTTGCCGCCGGTATTTTTGATACAGCAAAAAATGCGATGCAGACAGTTTACAAAGATGTAGCGGGGATAGCAACAGTAGCAGCGGTTGTGTGTGCGGCAGTTTGCTTATTCTTAATGAATTTTTCTAAATCAGGTCGGACAGTAGATGAATCAAGATCCTGGTTAAAGAGAATCATCATTTGCTGGGCAGCACTCATGACAATGGGAGCGATTGTAACATATTTCGAGAGTATCATTCCGAAGAGTATGTTCGGCGGTTAATGTAAACAGAAAAAGCCGGTGCTCTCCCGGCAGAAAGGAGGTTGCCTGAAAGGGTAAGAAACATACATGGGTTGGTTATTAGAATTATTGGTCGAGGGAATCAGAGAAATGCTGTCACAGTTTGTAATCGACATGATGACGCTTGTGACGGATATGTTTACAGAGCTACTGTCCTGTGACCTTAGTTTATTTGAAGAATTATTTTCTGTGGTAGGAGACCTGTATACGAATGTGATGCTACCGATGGGAATAGCCCTGCTTCTTTTGATTTGTGTCTGGCAGTTATTTAAAAGCATGTTTGGAAAAGCAGGAGTTTCCAGTGAAGATCCAATAGAATTGGTATGCCGGACTGGAATCAGTCTATTTTTTATTGTGGCGGCAAAGCCATTAGTTGACTATATTCTGACGGTGGCAGGTACACCGTATCAATGGATTGCGGGAACGGATATTGAGGTAAGCAGCTTTTCCGAATATGTATCAGCATTGGAAGGACTGACTGGCGGACTGGGAATTGACAGTTTAAACATAGCAGTGCTTATGTTAATCATGCAGTTTGTAGTTGCATGGAATTATTTTAAAATGCTCTTTGTAATTGCAGAGAGATATGTATTGCTTGGTGTATTTTCCTACACTGCACCTTTAGCATTTGGTACGGGCGGTTCAAAAGCAACAAATAACATTTTGGCATCATGGGCGAAGATGTTTGGCGGACAGATTGTGTTAATTATTCTGAATTCATGGTGTTTGAAAATGTTTTTATCAGGGTATGGGAATCTTAATGCAAGCAGTTACGGATTTACCAAATTCTTTGTCGCAACGTTATGTCTGGTAGGCTTTTGTAAAGTCACGTTTAAATTAGACTCATATTTATCCTCACTGGGCGTTAATTTAGGACGACCAACAACTGGAATCGGGGCGCTTGGTCTGATGATGGCAGCCGGAAGAGTGCTGTCACATGTCGGAAGGGGCGTCGGTGACTCAGCAGGAGCAAGTGATCATGCAGGAAATAGCCAGGTATCTACAGATGGAGCCGGAATGACGGATGCTGCACCAGGTCCGATTCCAATGGGATTTGGAAACGACGGTGATGCGATGCACATGGAGGGCGAAAATGATTTTGATAGTGCAACAGTTGATGAAGCAGTAGATATGGAAGCAGATGGAAACGACTTTGATTCTATGGATAAGGAACAGGGCGGTGTATTGCAAGAAATGGGTATGATGCCTGAAGATACGTTTGCTGATGAAGAGGGAATGACAGATATGAATGGTTTCTCCGATGGCACAGACTTTGATTCCGGTGAGTTGTCAGAGAATTCTGCAGATGGTCTCGTGGAAGGTACAGATGGTCTTGTGGAAAGTGCAGATAGTACAGATATGGATACTGTGCTCACAGGAGAGGGAAGTATGGTGAGTGATTTCGGAGATTATCCGGTAGAGGAAGATGAAGCAGAAACGGGAGATTCCATAGAGCCTGAAATGGAATTAGACGGAAATGCAATTGGTAGTACTGGTGGCGAAGATATCGGAATTGGAAGTGGAATGGATACATCCGGTGGAGAATCGCCGCTTTCTGGAGGAAATCAATTATCTGGTAAACAGGTATCCGGACAGTCTGGTGGAATTATCAGCGAAATAGGCGGAGATGGCGGTGTAATGCTGTCCGATTCTTTTGATGCAGGTGGACAAGACTATACAGCAGAGGGTAGATCTCTGCATACAAATGATGGCTTGGATAGAGAGAACAGAGGCTATCAGTCAGAAGGATATCACGATTTTGATGTACCGATACATCAAAATACTTCTTCCACCATGGATACAGACCATAGTTTAAATGGTTTAAATACGGAAGAGGTTAGAAGCCAGGACAGGAGAAACGGTGCTGAAACAAGGAAAAGCTGGGAAGTTCCAAAATCAAGGGAAGAACTTAATCAGCGAAACCAGAAAAATCACAGACGGAATGAAGATGATTTTCTGACATAAGGAAGGGGTGAATGTATGAGAGATGACAAATCAAATGCCTCTCCTTTAGATGGTGCAGCTGGTACTGTAAGTCAGGCAGCACAAACAGCGGGGCAAATTCAGAAAACAGTAAATCAGGCCAGACAGGGAGCAGGTGCGGCACAAAAGGCGGCTCATACATCACAGGCAGCTTACGCCGCAACTGCTTCGGCACAGGGAGGCGCAGCAGCAGCTGGTGCAACAACAGGAACCGCCCTTGCAGGACCGCTGGGGACAGTTGTAGGCGTGATTGTAACGAGTAAAACATTTTGGAAGGTAGTCGGTGGTATTTTGATGGCAATCTTCTTATGGATGTTTATTATTGCAAATCTCATTGGTATTATTTTGACTTATCTTGGATTCGCTGATGCAGATGCCTTTGCAAATGAAGCCCAGTCGGAAGAACTTGCCAATCTGAAAGTCCGGGTAGAGCAGATTTTGGACAAGGAAGAGTATGAGCATGAGATTATGGCAATCATTGAGCAGAATAGAGATGTAAGGTTGGAAGAGATTGCTGCAGATAAGCAGGAAAATTATAATGATTACGAATTGTCTGTGATAGATGAATATGAAACAAAGTTTAAGAGAAATGCAAGCTATTATCTTTCTATATTTTTACTGGATATCTGGGATTCCAACACGAGAAATGAGTTTTTAGGATATTCCAGTGAGTGGGGAGATATGACAACAAATCTGTCAAGTCCATATGATGCTTACTTCCAAGAGGCTGCACAGTCCTATGGTGTTCCGGTGGCTTTATTAAAAGCAATGGGAAAAACGGAGTCAAATTTTAATCAGAGTGCCGTTTCCAGTGCAGGAGCAATCGGAGTGATGCAGCTTATGCCGGGAACTGCCGCTTCTCTAGGGGTAGATCCTTATGATGCCCGTCAAAATATTATGGGCGGTGCAAAATATATTGCTGGAAATTTGGAACAGTTTAAAGGCTATTCCAATGGTTTAGAACTTGCGATTGCTGCTTATAACGCAGGTCCGGGAGCAGTTATAAAATATGGATATCAAATTCCGCCGTATAAAGAGACTCAAAATTATGTGAAAAAGGTTTTGGGATATCTGACAATTGAGGAACGAAAGAATGGAAACAACGAGGGAACAGAGACGGATGAAGATTTGAGTGAACCATATCAACAGTTAAAAACTGCTGTCACAGAACATGTTGACAGCTTTTTTTCATGGTCTGTCACAGATAAAAAAGAACGTGAGATTATGGAGTCCGTATATTATCAGATTTTAGAATCAGGGAAGCAAGAGATTGATCAAACCACCTATGAAAAGCTGAAGGCAGATGGGGAAAACGTGGTAAAGGAAACTGTTCCTGTGATGAAGCAAACAGTCGAATATACCCTTGCACTTCTTCTTAGTTCACAACCCGTATCCGGAAGCGGATATGAATATAAATACGTTACAAGCCAGAGTACTTTTGAATTGGTCTTAAAGGTATTGAAAGTGATGGATGAAGGAGTGTCTGCCTTGAAAGATGCTTTCTTTTCCCTCTTTTCATGGAAAGATTTTGTAACTGGCGGCGGGGAGGATACCTACGTCAGCAATATTGACGCATCAGGCGATATTTTCACCTACGATACGGTTGGAAAAGGAGTCAAAAAAGTAGTCTATTTTAATCAGACGGAAGAACCTTGGGGGAGTATGCCGTATGGCACAAGCACCATAGGGGCAGCTGGATGCGGACCAACTTCAATGTCCATCGTCATATCTACGCTTACCGGAAAGATTGTAAATCCACAGACAACCTGTGCATTCTCCATGAATAACGGAGAGTATGTACCGGGAGCAGGTACGGCACATTCTTTTATCGGAAATGCTGCAAGTAACTGGGGATTGACTTGTGAACGTGTAGGAAAAGATCGTATGGATTATGTTGTGCAATCCTTAAAAGAAGGGAAAATGGTTGTGGAAATCTGTGAAGCATACACCATAACGGGAAGTGGCAGCGGACATTTTATTGTACTTACCGGCGTTACGAGAGACGGGTATATTACCATTGCAGATTGTGCGAGCAGGGAGAGAAGTACAAAGGCATACAGCGTTGATACGATAAAATCATACGGTCGTGATTTAAGTGCCGGGGCATTTTGGATTATTGGAAAAGATTAGTAGGAGGAGTGGCAGATGTATTCAAAAAGGAAAATGTGTTGTTTGATTGCCACATGCAGTTTGTTAGTTTGTATGTTTCGTGCAGAGATATTTGCAAAAGGGAATGAGCAGCAGGAATTACCAGAGATTATTCGGTGGGAAGAAGGTAGGGGCTTTGATGAACAAGGAGAACAAATTGTTGGATCATGGGCATATGATACCGTAAACGTAGAAGGGAAGTATGTATTATTTGACGACATGGGCAATGTAAGTGCGAAAACAGATCAATGGAAAGAACGGGAAACGTATGCAGAAAATTTTACGGATACGGAACAAGCAACAGCCACACTTGCTTTACGGACGGAGTATTTTCCTAAATTTACGGGAACTGTCTACATTACGATACAGAAAGAAAACGGAGAGAGCAGGCAATATGAATTGTCGCCGGATAATCTGTATGAACAAAATGTTGCGGTAAATAACGGAGTTTATAAAGTAAAAGCGGTCGAGGCAGTAGATGAACAATATATCTATAAAACGGAATATGCAAAGGGTGTATTGGAAATGGAACAGAATCAATTACTTCTCTTGAAAATCAACGTCATAAAGGAAAAAACAGGAACGGTGGCAGAAGCAGAAAAAAGGGAAACAAAAATGGTTGAAAAGGCTGGGACAAGAAATATAGCGGATAGGGAGAATAAGATTGAGATTCTTTTGAAGGAGGGCAGCACAAGAGAAAAGTATGTTTTGTGTGGCTGTATTTTATTAGCAGCGGTTCTGGGCATTGGACTTTTGTTCCGCAAGAAAAGAAATCAATATGACTAACAGGAGGTGGTCAAAATCGCACAGAGAGAAAAGGTAGACGTATATACAATTCCGCCTAATTTTGCACAAGAAGGCACTATTTTTTCAGGAAGAGTCAGATTAAGAAATGCATTTGAAGCAGGGGTTCTGGCTCTTCTTTTATTTCAGTTGCTTATGGCAACAAACCTCAGCGTGAAAGGAAAAATCTATGCCGGGATAATTGTAATGATACCAGTTGTTATATTTGCGGTGTTAGGGGTACAGGGGGAAAGCCTGACTTCTTTTTTATTTCAGTTTCTGAAATACCTGTGGGGGCGGAGAATACTTACAGTTCCAGACGGCAAATATCGTTTAAAAAGGAATCGCAGATTAAGAAAACAGCAATACCGGAGCCAGAGTGGAAAAGGAGGCGAGCGTCATAGGAAACGAGGTAAAAGAATTAAAACGTCAGCTAAAAGAAGCAAAACAGACGGAAAAACAGAATCTTAAAGAAGAGAAAAAAGAACGTAAAAAGCAGCAGAAGTTAGAGCAGGCACGTTTCCGGGAAGAGGAACGAATGCGAAAAGTTCAGATGAAAGAAGAAAAGAAGCTAAAAAAAGAGCTGGACAAGCCAGAAGTTCATAAAGAAAAAGAAAATATCAGTAATTTAAGAGATGATCGGAGAAAGGAGAAAAAAGAACGAAAACCGGACTTGGACTTACTTCCGGTAACCTGGGTCTCCTCATATCTTCCGATACGTCAGATAAAAACCGGGGTTATCTATACAACGGATCACCGATATGTGAAACTGATAGAAATATTGCCGATCAACTTCCTGTTGCGCTCCTCATCTGAACAACGCAATATCATTATGTCTTTTATGTCCTACTTAAAAATAGCACCTGTTAAAATACAGTTTAAAGTGGTATCCAAGAAAGCGGATATTTCGGAGTATATAGAAAAAATCAAAGAAGAGGCAGAACGGGAACCGGATCACAGGGTAAAACTGCTTCAGGAGGATTATGCGAAACTCATTGAGCGTTTGGGAAGAAAAGAAGCGATTACCAGACGTTTTTTTATGGTGTTTGAATATCAGTCCTATAACAATAACAAAAATCCAAAAGAGCGAGAGGTACTGCTTTACATGAGGTCAGTAGTACAGACTGCAAAAAAGTATCTTTCTCAATGTGGGAATGTTGTATTGGAATATGAAAATGATACCCGTTTTTTGGTGGATGTCCTGTATCAAATTTTAAATCGAAAGACGAGTGTGTATGAAACTTTGGAGGAACGGATAAAAAAAGTAGCAAGGTATTACCAGAGAGAGAATGGTAGGGAGAGTATCAGCCACATTCCGGTTACTGAACTGATTGCACCTGAAACAATGGATATGCGGCACAGGAGTCATCTTGTCATTGACGGTATGTATTACAGTTATCTTCTGATACCTTCCCATAAATACAGGACAAGAGTACCAGCGGGATGGCTGTCACTATTGATCAATGCAGGTGAAGGAATTGATGTAGATGTTTTCTTTTTCCGACAGGATAAAAGTAAATCCATGGAACGTATCGGCAGAAGAATCCGTCTAAATCGTTCCAAAATTAAAGATACCTATGACACCAATACGGATTTTGATGATCTGAGTGAGTCTATCCATGCAGGATATTATCTGAAACGTGGGTTAAGCGGGAGTGAGGATTTTTATTATATGAGCACTCTGATCACTATTACAGGATACAGCGCAAAAGAAGTCGAGTGGCGTGTAAAAGAAATGACAAAGCTATTGAATTCTCAGGATATCGGAGTGATAAGCTGTATGTTTCGTGAAGAAAATGCGTTTTTGTCTTCGCTGCCTTTATTGTGTCTGGATAAGAAACTGTATGAACGCTCAAAGCGGAATGTACTGACTTCCGGAGTGGCGAGCTGCTATCCATTTACTTCCTATGAAATGTCGGACAAAGACGGAATTATGATGGGTGTCAACAAAGCAAACAATTCACTAGTAATCGTAGATATTTTCAATACGAAAATATATAAGAATGCTAACATTGCCATTTTGGGGACATCCGGCGCCGGTAAGACTTTTACCATGCAGTTAATGGCACTGCGTTTAAGAAGAAAGAATGTACAGGTATTTATTATTGCACCGGATAAAGGGCATGAGTTTGCGAGAGCCTGTAATAATATTGGAGGGGCTTTTATACAGATCTCTCCAGCTTCACCAAATTGTATCAATGTAATGGAAATTCGTCCCACGGATACAAGTGCCAGTGAAATATTAGATGGTTACACAGTAGAACGCTCAGAACTGGCAATGAAAATACAAAGTCTGCATATTTTCTTCAGCTTACTGATTCCGGATTTGAGTCACGAAGAAAAGCAGCTTTTAGATGAGGCATTGGTAATTACCTATGCGGAAAAAGGGATTACGCACGATAATCAAAGTTTGGAAAATCCAGACAAGCCGGGGCAATACAAAGATATGCCGATTTTGGGTGATCTGTATGAGGTTCTGCTCAGAAAGAGGGAGTGCCGGAGAATGGCTAATATTTTAAACCGATTGGTACATGGTTCTGCTTCAACATTTAACCAGAAAACAAATGTGGATTTATCAAATAAATATGTAGTTCTGGATATTTCAGAGCTTTCCGGCGATCTGCTGCTTGGAATGTTTGTTGCTTTGGATTTTGTTTGGGCGAAGGCAAAAGAGGACAGAACTGTGGAAAAGGCAATTTTTGTAGATGAGGCTTGGAAACTCCTGGTGTCAAATGAATTGGCAGGAGAATACCTGCTGGAGATTTTCAAAGTAATTCGTGCTTATGGCGGTTCTGCAATCTGTGCAACACAGGATCTCGTGGATTTCTTTGCATTAAAAGGTGGCAAACTTGGAAGGGGAATCTTAAATAACTCAAAGACCAAAATCATTCTCAACATGGAGACCAGCGAAGCAGAGAATATACGGGAGGAACTTGATTTATCTGAAGCAGAAGCAATGTCCATTACAAGATTTGAAAGGGGAACAGGTTTGATTTCTACGAACAGCAATAATCTAATCGTAGATTTTAAGGCGAGTCAGTTAGAAAAAGACTTGATCACAACGGACAGAAAGGACTTGCAGGAATTAAAGGAGCGTCTGCAGAAGTATGGACAACAGGCATACGGAAAACAGACTACATAGCGGAACAGATTTGTAATAATGCGTATTAAAAGCGTTGTTGTATGCGTCACAAGATTATCTGCGAAAGAAAACAGGTAATAACTTGTCATACAATGCGCTTTTTATATGTCATTAAGTAACTATGATTATTTGGAAAGGATACAGGCATTATGGAAAATCAGAATAAGCAGAGAGACGTGGAACGGGAATTAAAAGAATTGGTTCAAAAATATAACGTGTTGGATAAGAGTCAGTTGTATGCTTACTTTGAAAAAGACGGACGGGAAAGATTTGTTGGGCGGGCTTTAAAGGTACTGGAAAAAGACCGCATGATATATGTGAATAACGAAACAAAACAGGTGGCTGCTAATGAATCTGCACATACAGCATGGGAACGTGGGATAAGTACCTGCCTGTGGGTACTGATTGACCTGATGAATCAAAAGAAGATTGAGCAGCATTTTCTCGCATCTAAGGAGGAATATCCGATACGGATTATTTTTGTAGGAGACGGAGAAATATATGACATCCTCTATATTGCACCGGAGGATATTGAACTGACAAATCAATTGTTTGTACGGAAAAAAATAGACGGATGCGGGCATGTTGTGGTAGTGGAAGAACCGGAAAGTATCCCGAAGATTCGGATTCCGGATGTGATTGGATATTGCACGGTAAAGGGGGATGGTGAAGTCGAATATTATCAAAAAGAAAGCCAGTAATCAGGACATATTTCAAAAGGTGAAAAAACAGTTAGATGAAGCACAGAAAATGACCTCAGAGGTGGGAGAGCTTATGGCAGAAGCCAGAAATATTCTGATCGCATATTCCAGATGTAAAACGGAAAGTGGTTATGAAAATTTTACAGATATGATACTGGAATCGTCGAAAAAGGGGGAGCGTTTAACAGAAAAATTGAGGCGTTTATCCTTAGAAGTCGTGCTGGATCAGGTGAAATATGAACAGTATCAGTCAGAACTTGTGGCTGTACATGGGATTGAAATGGATTATTCCGATGAAATTTTAAAAATCATTATGCCGGTTCTGATTCCGCACCGGAAAGAACACTATACCGATTATCTGTACAAACCTTTATATATCGCATTTAAACAGTGGTGTATCTGTCAAAATCAGGAACAGAAAAGGATACCGGAATATGAGAAATGTACTGTTTGCTTTGTACATCTGTATAACCGGGATTTACCGCTGGGACGCATTCGGGATCACGATAATTTTGAAGAAAAACACGTACTGGATGTGATATCAAATTTCTTTCTGGCATCAGATAGCGGTCTGCATGTGGATACCTACCACATTACCAGAATGGCAGAACAGGATGCAACAGAGGTTTATATTATGGATACAGAAAACTTTCCAAAATGGCTTCAAAAAATGTGAAAAACAGTATCGAAAAATACTCCTGCTGTCAGAGCACCTTTTTCGATAGCAGAAAAGTGGCAGAAAAATAGAGAAAAAGCAAAGTTTTTCGGGAATCAGAAAGTAAATAGTACCTAAGTGTCAAGCAGATAGGGTACTGTTTTGAAAAAGGAGAACCGATGGAAGGAGGAGGTTATATGCGAAAACAGGATACGTTACTTTTGATGATAGCAGTCAGCGGAGAAATGCCGGCAGACCTTGCTGAACACATCATAGGATCTGTATCCTATACCGCTGCGGTTATTACCAGGCTAAAACAAGAGGGATATATTTCTGTGCGAAATAAAGCCGGGTATAAAGGATATGTGCTGCGTGCAAAGGGTAAGAGATATGTCCTTTCACAATATAGTGAAGATGCTGCTTCTTTTTTACAGGGGTCAGTGGAGACAAACCATGTGAAGACGGAAATTGAGAAACGTCTCCGTTTGCACCGGATGAGCAAGGTATGGGTCTTTCTTTGGAAGACGGGTATTCCTATCTTCAGAAGCCAAAAACCGGAACTGTTTTGTTCCGATTCTGAAAATGGGAGGGGGCAAGCGGCATATTACGGAAGTTTGGAGTTTAAAGGATTGACAGATGCAATCAAAGGCTCAAGAGCTTGTGGGATTATGCTGTCCGGGGAGTCCGGCTATATTATTTATCACACGCTGGCACAGAAAATGCGGTGGGCGAAGAAAATGGAGCGTTCCATACGAAGCTTTGTAGAACGAGAATGTATGAAAGCCGGTGCACTCAAAAGGATAGATGCGGTCATTATGGGGGATACCATAGAGTTTTTAGTAGAACTTCTGGAAAGTGACGGTGGTATAAAGGGGAACCTATTTCAAGTAGACGATATTTACGAAAATTATTACTACATTCCCACCATTGAGAGTGCAAAAATCCAAGTGAAACTCTTAACAGACAAAGAAAAGCAAATCGGACTGTACCGGTTCTTATGTGGAATACTGGAACAACCGGGAACCTGCGAATACCAGGTGAGTGCAGGGACAGATCAGACAGGGAACCCGGTCTATTTTTGTTACGAACTGGAACTTCGGCATCTGTTACGGGTAAAACAGGAGTTGGGGTGGAAAAAGCAGGGAACCATTCTGTGTTTTTCTTATCAAAAATCTATATTGGAATACTATTTTGGGAAGGAGGTGTCATATCGTGAAATTTTAACAGAAAAGGTTATGGAATATTTAGAAGGATTGTAATACTGTCCTTCATGCGGTGAAGGAGGTGCGGGCATGAACGGTCCGTTTGAAACGGGCAGTCTTACGGTAGATCGTATGAGCCGGCTGCAGATATCCGGAAACGTAATCCCCGTCAGTTGGTATAAGACAATCCGCAAACCAACGGGGAAACCGAATTTAAATGCAATCATTATACTGGCGGACATTGTGTACTGGTATCGAGCGGTAGAAATCAGAGATGAAATGACAGGGCAGTTGATTGGTCTGAGAAAAAAATTCCATTCAGATATGTTGCAACGCAGTTACCAGCAGCTTGCAGATCAATTTGGGATTACCAAGCGTGATGCTACGAATGCAGTTGTAGAACTTGAAAAGCTGGGTGTTGTGCGCAGGGTATTCCGAACAGTTGAGGTCAAAGGACAAACTGTGTCCAATGTATTATTTTTGGATTTGAACGTAACAGTTTTAGAGCATCTGACGTATCCGAAAGAAGCTGAAACAGGGACACCAGAGGCAAGAGGCAGGTGTCCGCCGGATACCGTCTCACCGAAATCGGGGAGGGGTGTCACCGAAATAAGTGAGAGGGTATCCCCGGAATTTGTGAGAGGTGGCACGAAAACCAGTGAAACATATACAGAGAGTACAGCAAAAGATTACCGTACAAAAGATTTCTATCAGTCTTATCAGTATGTGGAAGATATGGTAAAGGCACAGATTGATTATGAGGCATTGAAAAATGATAATCCATACGATGAAAGAATCGATGAACTGCTTGGGATTATGGTGGAGATACTGACTTCCAGTTCTAAAACTATCCGCGTAAACAGGGAGGAAAAACCAGCACAGGTGGTAAAAGGACAATTTCATAAAATCACCAAAAATCATATTGAGTTTGTATTGCACAGTATGAATGAGAGCCAGACAAAGGCACGCAATATTCGGGCACTTCTTGTAACTGCCCTATATAATTCTGTTCATACCATTTCGACCTATTATGGGAATCTTGTACAGTATCATATGGCAACAGAGAGTTATGCAGTAAAGGAGGTGGAAGAATAGACCGGAAAGGTGTTACAGTTTTAAAAATCATAGGACTGACAGCAGCATTTTTTATTCTGGCTTTATATGTGGGCGGATTTATGGAACAACTGTTCATGGAATCAGCAGTGAGGTTAGCGCCTATAGATACAATTAAACATGGTATATCATCGGCGGCAGGAATACAGTGCTCAATTGTTGCTTTTTTTCTGTTTGGTATAATTGCGGGACTGATTATCTGGAGAGGTTCGGGCAAAGAAAGTTATGATGAACGGAATTTTGAAATCTCCCAAAAGGGAACATACGGAACAGCAGGGTTTATGGGGGAAGAGGAACGCAGTCAGGTTCTAAGAACCGACAAGAATCTGGAAAAGGTAGATGGTGTGATATTTGGGCGAGACATCCAGGATAAAAAAATAATAAGTCTTCCGGTTGAGTCCAGACTTAACCGGAATTTTGCTGTATGTGGCAGTCAGGGAAGTATGAAGTCCAGAGCTTTTGCGCGTGTAATGGCATTACAATGCATCCGCAGGGGGGAAAGCATCTATCTGACAGATCCAAAATCAGAACTATACGAGGATTTGTCCTCTTACTGCCGGGAATGCGGGTATACGGTGAAACAGTTAAACCTGATCCAGTTAGAACATTCTGATGCATGGGATTGTCTTGGAGAAATTGATGACGGCAGCCTGATAGACGTATTCTGTGATGTAGTAATCCGTAATACAACGGATAAGTTCGACCATTTTTATGACAATACGGAAATGGATCTTTTAAAAGCACTTTGTCTTTATGTGTTTCATGAGTATCCACCGGAGAAGAGAACATTTCCGGAAGCCTATAAACTTTTGATTAACAAAAGTGTAGATATGCTGGATGCTATTTTTGAAAGGCTGCCGACACATCACCCTGCACGCGGTCCGTACCAGCTATTTGCGAAGGCTGAGAAGGTAAAGGGAAATGCAGTTTTGGGACTCGGAACAAGATTGCAGATTATGCAGAATAAACTGGTACAACAGATTACCAGCCATGATGAAATTGACCTGTCGCTGCCGGGAAGGGAAAAATGTGCATATTTTTGTATTACTTCCGATCAGGACAGTACTTTTGATATGCTAGCCACGCTGTTTACGTCGTTTCTAAGTATCAAGCTAGTGCGTTATGCTGACCGTACAAAAGAAAGACGTTTGCCGGTGCCGGTACAATTTATACTGGATGAATTCCCAAATCTTGGCGTTGTACCGGATTTTAAAAAGAAACTGGCAACAGCAAGAAGCAGGGGAATTGGCATGAGTATTCTGTTTCAAAATATTCCACAGCTGCAGAACCGGTATCCAGATAACCAGTGGGAAGAAATTTTAGGAGGATGTGACTTTTCGATCTTTTTAGGCTGTAATGATATGACGACGGCATCCTATTATAGTGACAGAACAGGAGAAATCACTGTGTCGGTATCTTCCATACGAAAGAATTATTATACTCTGCGTGCAACCGACTACGTGCCGGAGTATTCCGAGTCAACGTCACTTGGAAAGAGAATGCTACTTCTCCCTGATGAAATTTTACGTTTCCCACTGAATCAGGGGCTATTGATTATCCGTGGGCAGAGGGTATGCCGTTTTCAGAAGATGGACTATTTGGAGCATCCGGATGCCCAATATATGAAACTGGAAAAAGTGGAGGAACATGTGCCGGAGTGGTTTGAAAAGTGGCAAAAGGAAAAGCGTGATTTTCAGATACACACTGAACAGGAAGCGAAACCGTTAGAGGAAAAGGTATCGTGTCAGGAAGATAGAGAGCCGCTTATGCTTGATACGGAGATTAAGAAATCTGAAAAACAGAAGGCTATCAAAGAGAGCAGGCAGCAGGAGGGAAGAAGAGTGATGAAAGTGGAAGAACTCTTTGCGCCTGTTTCGTCTGAAGGAAAGGAGGCTTAGGTTGAGAAACTCCCTTGTGAAATATGGATTTATAAAAATATTGGAACTGGAGTTTGGTATATACTTGAAAGAGCATGAAACAGAAAAAATAGAACTTGCAGAAACTTGTATCGAGGTTTATGACAGCGTGGAAGACTTTTATAAGGCAACAGGCTGGCAACGGGATAATCCAGAAGAGGCAAATTTGGAATATCTTTTAAAACACAGGGTTTTGGTAGAAATTCAGGGAAAGATGTGGTACTTTTCCAGAATCCGTTATCAAGACGGGCTGAAAAAGTTAATGAAACAAGATTGCACCTGATATGCGACTGTATTGCAATGGTGATGGAATTGACATTCGAATGTGGTCCGTATAAAATAGTATCTGTAAAATAGTGATAGGGCATAAGAAGACAGCCAGAGGGCTGTTTTTTTGTGCCCTTTTTAGGATGAATGGAGGTTTACAATGGCAGAATTAAAGAAAGCAGTTAATAAGATGGAAGAGCAGGGGATACCAAGAGCGGTGTTATCGGAAGGAATCTTAACGATTGACGTAGATTCCCATGTAGAAACGATGGAAGAACAGGAGGATGCCAGATGGCATCAGCTTTTGAACGCACACCGCACGAAGAAAATTTTGACCGGACAACTTGGAGGTATTGAGAAACTGGACAGCGGATGGACAGTAGCGATTACCTATTACAACGGTTTCCGTATCTTAATTCCGATGGATGAGATGATGATCAATCTTTCGGGAGATGGAAGAGAGCATTCAGATACCTTGAACAGGCAGACAAGGATTGCCAATAATATGCTTGGCAGTGACATTGATTTCATCATTCGTGATTTGGATGAACAGAGCAGAAGCGTAGTTGCGTCAAGAAAAGATGCCATGCTGAAAAAACGCCAGATGTTCTATTTCAATGAAAATGAAGAAGAAAAGCCGATGCTGTACCCAGGAAGGATTGTGGAAGCACGTGTCATTGCAGTGGCTCCAAAGGTCGTCCGGTTAGAAGTGTTCGGCGTGGAAGTTTCTGTGCGTGCAAGGGACATGGCATGGGAATGGATGGTGGATGCTAGTGAGAAATTCCAGGTGGGAGATCTTACACTCGTGATGGTGAATCAAATTAATATCCGCTCAGTGGAGGAAATGGAAATTTCCGTAGATGCCAAAAGTGCAACTGCCAATGTCAATAAAGATAATCTGAAGCGGTGCGTGCGTCAGGGAAAATATGTGGGTATCATTACTGATGTATATAAAGGAACTTATTTTATCCGACTTAATATTGGCGTCAATGCAGTTGCGCATTCCTGTAATATGGCAAGCCTTCCGTCAAAACGTGACGAGGTGGGATTTGTTGTTACCAGAATTAACGATAAGTTTGAGGTGGCAGAAGGCATTATCACCCGTATGATCAAACGTGGTGCATAAGAAAAAAGTGTAGGGATACTGTTGACTCACAGAAAACAGATTGTTTACAATACCTGCAAACTAAAAGAAACATTTGACAGGAGGCGGTACTAATGAAAAAGAAAAGACAGAAACCGGAAAATATCCGGGTACGGTGTCCGTATTGTGGCCGCATGGCAAGGCTACACCCGGCATCTTATGTGTATGGCAGTGACAATTTGGATTCAGAAAGTTATCTTTATGTGTGTGACGGGTATCCTGATAACTGCGATGCATATGTGGGTGCACATAAAAAATCACTTCTGCCGAAAGGGGAACTGGCGGATGGACAGCTTCGTAACAAACGGATTTTAGCGCACCGCGCGTTGAATACCCTTTTGGAAGAGGGATGCATGACAAAGAAGAGTGCTTATATCTGGCTGCAGAATAAGCTGTGCCTTCGGGAAAAAGACATGCATATTGCAAAGTTCTCCCTGTATTACTGTGAGGAAACAATTCGGGTATGTAATGAATTAGCCGAATGGCATCAGAAAAGAAAGGGGGCATGATATGCGTTTGATGGCAAAAGAAGATGATGTTTATAAACTGATGGATCGAAGAGACCTGTATTTGGGGGCGGCAGGACTTTGTGGAATCGTATCTGTTGTTTTACTTCTTTTCATCTCATATGGGTATGGCAATTGGGAAAATCTGTATTTTCTTTCAGTTCTTATTGTTGGAATGATTTTTTTGCTGTATTATACATGGAAAATCAACCAACGGATTATGGAAGCGGAACGGTGCTATCTGGAACTGGATGAAGACTCTTTGGCAGTATATCAGCCAGAGAAAAATGGACAGTATGAAGCCTGCCGTATTTTTTATCAGGAAATTGAAAAGATCGTGGAAGGCAGCAGAAGAGGAGTCCCTGAGTTCTATGTGGTCGTACATGGAGATGAAAACCAGAAAAGTTTTATTCTGTTAAATGGGGAAGAACAGATGCGGAAGGTTTTCTGTGTCAGGTCCTTGGGATACCGCCATGAAGAATTTAAAGAGTTCTATCGAAAACTTCGCTGGGAAGTTCCCGGTAAAGTCCGGATTGTAGGTACAAAATATCAGACCGTGTGGGATATGAAACAATCGCATAAGGGATGGATGTTTTTTGTTTGTGCAGGGGCGGTATATCTAATCCTAGAGGTCTGTTTGAATCTGGGGATTTTGTAAGGAGGGCAACATGATGAGATGGTATACGGCTGTGGGGGTAAAAATGGAACATCTGGGAGGGCTGTTTTGTGTACAGGTTGGAACGGAGAATAAAATATTATCCGGTATGGAAATCTTTATTTGGAATGCGTTGCTTTGGTCATTCGTGGAAGAAACACAGATTTACGGGAGGATGGTACAGTTGTTAAAGGCTGTATTTCCGGAAAAGGATCTGGATGGGAAAACAGGAAAGGATGAATTTAACTTCTGCTTCCGGAGGCTGATTACTAGGGGACTGATTATATTCTGTGAATGTGAAACAGAAAAAGAAGCAGCAGAAAACCTGCTGCAGAATGCGATAGTTGCAAGAGTGATGAGAAACAGCGGAGAACGTTTTTTGATGTTTTGTGAAAGCTTTGCCTGCGGCACACCTTTTTGGAAAGCACTAAGAGTATTCAAAAAAGAACCAATGGAAGAAAGGTACGGGCAATTTCTACTTAAAATAGAAAAATGCGGAGAGGTAAGGTATTACTTAGAAACTACAGAGCAGCCAAATGAAATACTGGAAATGCTGTCTCTTCTGTATCAGAAGAAAATACTGTTTATCCGTTCAGTAAAGGAGGTCACTATTGAATCATAAGAAAAAAATGAACAGACGGGAACGTATTGCCGATTATATCAATCAGCGCATGGAAGGATTTTCAAAGGTTCCCAATGTACTGGCAGACAGAGCCCTGAAAATAGGCGCTCTGTCTTTTCTTGCTCTTTTTCTTGGAAGTTATATGGGAAGGCAGATGGATTCAGCAAGTTTTATTGCATGGTCAGTCGTTATGTGGCTGTCTGGAATCGGATATGCGTTCCATCTGCTACGGTGTGGGGAGAAAAAGGAATATGAGACAATCGAAGGAACGGTGTATGAGATAAAGGGAAAACGCATTCCCGGGCGTGTCTGTAAAGTGGGAATCCGTCTTTCTGACGGAAAACAGACTGTGTTACTGATGGATAAGAAACATCAGTTTACAATTGGGAAGAAATATCGGTTCTATTTTAACAAAAGAAAGCAGAGGGTTCTATTTGGAATCCAAAAGTTAGATGCTGTTTTAAATGTAGGCTCTTACTATGGGGCGGAAGAAATTGAGTAGGGCAAGGGGAGTCAGGGCATGGTTCGAGTCCATGCCGCCCTGTTTCGTGTGGCGCCAACACGAGATAATAAGATTAGAAAAGGAGAAATGATTATGGCACAGAAAACAGGAACAGTCAAATGGTTCAGCGCAAGGAGAGGATATGGTTTTATCACAGATGAAAAGGGAAATGACTTCTTTGCACATTTCAGCGAAATCCAGACAGAGGGATTCCGAAAACTGAAAACAGGGCAGGCAGTTACCTTCCGGACAGAGGAAGATGAACAGGGAAGAGGGCTTGCAAAAGAAATCTATCCGGCAGATTCCCAAGGAGACGAAGAATTGACTGATTCGGAAGGCATGTCGGAAGAAACATAAGAAGCACCTTAAAAAGAGCTGTGACTATATCTTGCGTCACGGCTCTTGAAAAAACAAATTTAGACACAATATATAGAATGAACAAGTTGACAATAACTATATATTGTGCTAATCTTAGATTGAATTAAAATTTATGCAGGTTCAGGCTAAGAACAGGCAGAGTTTTTAATTTTTTGTTCCGGCAGAACCGGAAGTTAAAGTTGAAGTGTAAACACACTTAAAAAGGACACTGTCTATAAGGAAGATACAAAAAGTAAAAGAATCTTTTTGTGTCTTTTTTTGTGTCCATTTTTCAGAAAGGAGGATGACGAATGAAAGCAACAAGAAGTATGGGCAGCGTCATGCTGTGCAGAAAAGAAATACCACAGGACAAGGTATGATGTCGCAGAGAAAAGCAAAAGAAAAGGAGGAACAATATGCAGACAATCAAAGTAATGTGGGACGGTATCAATGAGCTGGATCTTATGACATTAACGGAAATGGGCAAGGATGGTTATCTTTTTGAGATTGAAAACGGAAGAATCCAAAATATCCTGATGGTGACTGGAATTTTGAAATAAGAAGAATCTCAGAAAGGAGCAGTATGTATTATTATGATGAATTTGGAAAGGAATTTAAAGATGAATTAAGTTTCCATGAGTATCTGGAGGAAATTGATGAAAGAGCAAAATGGATCCGTATACCGTCACGAAGCTTGAGCGTCCTGACAGTTTCCGGCCATGAAGTACTTGTGCCGGATATGGAAGGTGTCAATATGAAAGACTTACTGGCAGATACAAAGAAGCATTCCGGATTACTGTTACAGTTTCCGGAAGGAATGTATCCTTTGGGAAAAACGGCAGTCAGTACACTGAAAGACCGCGCAAGAATCAAGGGAACGGCACTTATGGATGTCAAAAAATCGGTGCTGGCGGATATTCTTAATGAATGCCTGCAGGTTGCGAAAGGGGATGCGCTTCTGCGGATCTCAGAAGGTAAGGTAAGGGGAGTACTCTCCGGTGATGAAGCAGATTATGCGATTATCTCCATGCCGAAACTCTTTATGGTTGCGTCAGCATATATCAGTGGTGATCGTAATGGCGAGTTTATTTATGGTTATGCAGACCACAATATGGCACAGATCACTTGGAAGATTGTCGATCAAAAGATGACGAAAGCCTATGCAGATCTGATGGAGGAACATGGGAAAAAGCCTTTTGGAAACCTTCAGACATTTATCCGCATTGTGAGTTCTGATGTGGGAGCATCGGGAGCAAATATTTTCTATTCCATTTTAGATGGAGACTTTACGATTGTCTTAGGGGAAGCGCTGCGTACAAAGCATCGGCATAAACAGGGATTAGAAGAATTTAGTGAAAATATGGAATCCATTTTCCAGTATTACAAACAGAAACTAAGGGACATAGGAAAGCTGTGTGATATCCGTATCCGGTATCCGGTGAATGCCCTCTCAGAAGTCATGAAGAAACAAAGTTTTGGGAAAAAGCTGATTGCGGAAACGGTAGAACGTTTCAAGACAAACTTCGGTGAACAGCCCTGTAGTGCTTACGAAATTTACTGCGGGCTTTGCGAGGCACTTTTTTTTGCAAGGAAAAGCGGCAGCAGCCCATCCAATCTTGTAAAAATGGAAGAAAAAATCGCAAGGTGCATGAATGTACGCTGGCATGACTATGACATACCGGGAGAAATTTCGTTATGAAACTGAAAAAGGCAGAATCTGAAATGCTGCCTGTATGGGTGCTGTCCGGAGTTTATACCAAACCTTTTTTTGCATGGCTGAATGAAGCAGGGGAAAGCAATACATGGGAACACCAGAACAATACGGTGGTAAAAATGAGGCAGGGAAATTTTATCTATCTGTATCTCCAGAAAGGGGCAGGAAAAAATCTTGTGCCCGGGCATGATCTGAAATTTGCGGGATTGTTTGTCAGAAAAAATTACAATCTATATGACGTGGATATGGAACTTGCTGTATTACTTGGCCTTCCGGAAGAAATAGGTTTTCCATGTAGAATAGACATCAGGAGAGAAGCAGAGGAACGAGCCAGCCAAAAAGCTGATGAAATACTGGAAATGCATTGGCAGGAGTTCTTATTTCAATCCGGGCTTGATACCAAGAGTTTGATTCCGCTGGTGGTCCGTAGTGAAATCAGAGAGCGTGCAGAGAACTATTATCTGCAGGGCAGGAATCTTGCTGATATCAAATTCGTACCGAAGATTTCTTTGGAGGCATCTTTTTCCGATACCACGTACTTGCTGTTCTTGGAATATGGAGAGCAGGTGGCAGAAAAGATTGCAAAGCGGTGGATCAAACGGAATATTGCGTATATTTCGCAGCAGCGAATTCTTTTCGGTTGTGTGCGGGATGAATTCAGGGAAATTTTAAATACTCCGAATGATCGTATCCATAAAATCAAACGTCTGATACAGGCACTTGAAGGAAACAATAACAGGACAGTAAAGATAGTCCTTTGTCGAAATGGGAAGGTGATTCATACGAATATGCGAGCGGCGGATATATGTAATCCCAAAGGATGTTACGCTGTTAAGAGCCTTGTCCCAAAAGGCAGGGGAGCTTTATATCGCGTCTTTGGAAAGGCAGCAGAATTCCGGATAGAAGATATACAGAGTGTATCATGCGGCAGAGAGCTTCTTTATGAAGAGACAAAGAAGAAAACAGCATAAGATTAGCAGAAACAGGAGGAAACGAATTAATGAAAAATTATCAATATTTAAATCTGGAACAGAAAATGTTAAGAATCAGAAGGAAAATGCCAACTCTTTTAAAAAAATTTTACAATGATGAGGCGGAGTATGATTTTTCCACACTGGACGATATTTACGAGGCAATGACACCGGCATTAAATAAATATGGCGTGAACTTTGATATTGTGCGTGAAATACCTACCCAGTATGACAAGGATGGGCATCCGACATATCTTGTATTAGATAAAGATGACTTTTGGAGATATGAAGCAGACGTAGAGCTTAGCTGGACAAATGCGGACCGGCCGGAGGAATGCAGACATGCGACAATCCATATTACCGGAACAAACGAGATTCCGGATAAGGCACATGGTACTGCATTGACTTATGGACTGAAATACTATTTCCGCAATAAATTCTGTATCCGTCAGGTTGGAAGCGAGCAGGAAGATCCTGATTACACAAAGCATGATGTGGAACAGGACACAAATGCTGCGGATAGGCCGGCGAAAGAAACTCACAAAAGAGAAAAGGAAACAAATAAGGCGGTAAAAAGTTCAGAAAGTAAGAAAGGGACAGCAGAAGACAAAAAGAATCCGGCGGTATCCTCCGGGAAAAGTAAGGAAATGAAAACTCTGCTAGGGAACACTCCGGTGACTAGAGTGACGGAAAAGACAGAGAAAGATACGGCAGTCTGGGAAAAGCAGGCAGAGCATGTAACGAAATCTGAGGAGAAGAAAGAAGTTGCAACATCTGAAGGAGGAGAAAAACTGCACACAGAAGAGGCAGCTTTGGCGGACAAACCTGAGGATGCGGATGGATTTATTCCTGTCAATGCAGAAGAAGTTCCATTTGAAGAAGATGCTGACTTTATGGAAGAACTTCAAGGCGAACTGGAAGAAGAAACATCAGATTCCGAAGTAGAGGCGGCAAAGAAATTCGTGTGTGACTTTGGCGTGTTTAAGGGCAAGACGATGGAACAGGTTTTGGAAGCCGGAGTCAAGGGCACTGAAACTTTGAAATGGATTGCCAATAAGTATAAAGGTCCGAATAAAGAGCTGGTAAAAGCGGCAAAAACACTTCTGGATTATCAAAATGAATCCGAAGAATTAAAGGCTGCATAATGAGTTTGTATGAACATGGTTCCCCTGTGGGACCATGTTCTTTTGAGGTAGAGGATATGACATCATTTACGATTACAGATGTGGGAAATCTTTTAGGAATCGAGCGACTTTCCGGTGGTGATGACGCTTCCTATAATGTGGTCTGCCCGTTTTGCGGAGACAGGAGGGGGAAGTGTAATTTTGTTGTATACAAAGATGGCGAACTGGCAAATGTCTATCATTGCTTCCATTGTGATGCAGCAGGAAATATGCTTACACTATATGTAGAATTGACAGGGCTATATGGTTCTGACTGTTATAAAAAAGCTTACCATGAAATACAGAAGAAGCTGGATTTGGGTGCAGGTGAACAGATGGAAAAGAGACTGGAGATCCAATGCCGGAAAAAGAAGCAGAAAGAGTCCCTGGCAAAACCTGTAGATTATAAGCGACGGGATCATACGTACCGGGAACTTCTAACTTTGCTGCAGCTATTGCCTCAACATAGAAACGATTTGTTAAGCCGGGGGCTTACAGAAACGGAAGTTGCAAATATGGAAGCTTTGGGGTATAAAAGTACCTGTGCTGAAGAATCTGTCGCAATCGCCAGAAAATTACTGAAACGTGGTTGCAGGCTGGAGGGCGTGCCCGGTTTTTTCATGAATTATCATGGTGACTGGGAAATTGCCTTTTATCAGAAGAATAACGGCTATCTCTGTCCGGTGTGGAGTGATGAGGGACTGCTCATTGCGTTCCAGATCCGTTTGGATGTACCTTATCAGAAACGGAAATATGTATGGCTCAGCAGTGCAAAGATGGAAAAGGGATGTTCCCCTGGAAGTCCGGTAAGTTTTTCTGGTGTCCTAAACAGTCCGGTGGTTTACGTGACGGAAGGTGTTTTGAAAGCAGAAGCAGCTTACCAGAGAACCGGACAGCCTTATCTCGGAAATCCGGGTGTGTCCGCTTATAAAGAATTGGAACTGGCGCTGAACCGGTTGAAAGCTCATGGAGTAAAAGTAGTCATTGAAGCAAATGATATGGACAAATGTATACGTCTTCATTGTGATCGTGCTTACAGCGAAGCCTGTGCAGACTGTGAGGGCAGCAGTCATGAATGTCCGAAGAAGAGAGAAAAACGGGATCATATCCGGAAAGGATGTCTGAAACTCTATGAGATTTGTGAAAAACTGGGTTTGATCTGTAAGCGTGCGGTTTGGGATACAGATGACGAAGGTTACTGGCAGGAGAATTACAAAGGCATTGACGACTGGAAATTACGGGAATTATGAAAAAAGTTAGGTATAGGTTTTTGAGCGTATCTTTGTTATAATATAACTAATAGAGAAGGAGTGTGAATGATATGGTTAAAGAAAAAAAACGCCTTCCGGTGGGATTGGAAAATTTTGAGCAGATTATTAACGATAACTATTATTATGTGGATAAGACGGGGCTGATTTCAGAACTGATCCGTAACGGTGGAATGGTGAATCTTTTTACCAGACCAAGACGCTTTGGGAAAACCTTAAATATGAGTATGCTGGAACACTTTTTTTCCATAGAGAGAGACCAAAGTATCTTTGAGGGATTGGAAATTTCAAAAGATACAAAATTGTGTGAAGAGTATATGGGGAAATATCCGGTTATTTCCATTTCCCTGAAAGGAATCAATGCAGCCACTTATGAGGATGCATTTGATTTTGCGGTTCGAATCATGAAAAAAGTAGCTCGTAATGTTCAGTTTCTTTTGGGGAGCGACGCCTTAAGTGATTATGACAAGTTAGAATATAAGGAACTTTTGAATAATAATATGAGTGAGGCTGCATTTTGCGGTGGATTGAAAATATTATCGGAATTATTGGAGAAACATTATGGAACAAAAGTAGTTCTTTTGATTGATGAGTATGATGTTCCATTAGCAAAAGCATTTGAAAACGGGTATTATGATCAGATGATCTTTTTAATCCGTAGTTTATTGGAACAGGCATTGAAAACGAATGACAGCCTGAAATTTGCAGTAATGACAGGATGCATGCGTATTTCAAAAGAAAGTATCTTTACGGGGCTTAATAACCTGAAAGTATTGTCCATTACAGATGAACGGTATGATGAATATTTCGGTTTTACAGATACGGAAGTAAGAGAAATGCTGAAGTATTATGAAATCGAGGATCATTATGAAGAAGTAAAGAACTGGTATGACGGGTATCAGTTTGGCGACGTAGAAGTGTATTGCCCCTGGGATGTATTGAATTACTGTGATAAATTAAAAGACCATGCGGATTCTTTTCCGGAAAATTATTGGATCAACACCAGCAGTAATGATGCCGTCAAGAAATTCATTCAAATGTCCGGTAATTTTAAAACCAAGCGTGAGATTGAAACTTTGCTTGCCGGAGAGGAAATCATAAAAGAGATTCATCAGGAGCTTGTCTATCCGGAAATGTATCAGTCATTAGAGAACGTCTGGAGCCTGTTGTTTATGACGGGATATTTAACACAGCGTGGAAGGGTTGATGCAAAACGGTATAAACTTGCGATACCGAATCTGGAAATCCGGGATATTTTTGAAACACAGATCATGGAATACTTTAAAGAGAGCGTTGCAAAGGACGGCGATACATTAAGCCGATTCTGTGATGCCCTGAAAAACGGTGAGGAAACGAAGGTAGGGGAAATTTTTGAAAGCTACCTGAAAAAGACCATCAGTATCCGGGATACGTTTGTGAGAAAAGCAAGCAAGGAGAACTTTTATCATGGGATACTGCTTGGAATCCTGGGCGTGAAGGAAGAATGGTACGTATCGTCCAATCAGGAAAGCGGCGAAGGATACAGCGATATTCTCGTTGAAACTGAAAACAGTGAAACGGTTATTCTTATCGAAGTTAAGTATGCCAATGACGGAAATCTTGATCAGGCTTGTGAACGGGCACTACAGCAGATAGAGGAAAAGAAATATGATGAAGAACTCCGGGAGAACGGAGTGGATAAAATTTTAAAATACGGGATTGCGTGTTATATGAAACGATGCAAAGTAAAACTGGCAGATTCATGATACGTCCCAAAACAATCAGGTGATAAAAAAGCGGAACTGTAAGAGGGCAGTTCCGTTTTTTTATGGCCTGATTTATGAGCCAGAGGAAAGGAGATGAAGCATATGCACATACGGGAACGCCCTACATAAGATTCGGGGAAATAAGAATACACAATCACACTCAAAAACCAACAGGAAAGGAGCGTTGCAATTGAAACATAGAAAACACAGATGGCTGGCGGGAACGCTGGCTTTTCTTTTATCCTGTTCTGCACTTATTCCGTCTGGGAATGCTGTATTTGCGGCATCAAAAGGCAGAATAGCAGAATCAGAGACAAATGTAACAAAGGAGGAAAAAGGCGATGAGGGAGAGGAACAGATCACCGCCGAAACCCTGACGATTGAGCAGGGAGAAACATTTGAAATCGAAAAAGATTTCACAGGTCTTTCTTTGAAAAAGGGCGAAAAGGCTGTATTGAAAGATGTTGTCAGTGAAGACGGACAAGGATTTTTTGCGGACCGTCCGGGCACTTATTTGAGTACCTATCTGATTACACCGGAAAAAGGTGATAGTTATGAAGTGACACGTAAGATCGTTGTTAAGCCTCGTGAGGCTGAGAGCAAAGGGGCAGATCATGGACAGAAAGGGAACAAAGAGGATACGGAGGAAAGTGATCCTGAGCCGGAACCCGTCCTGACAGAGGCACCGGAGGTACCGGAAAACACAGAGCATTTGAAACTGGATGTATCTCCGGATAATGCTGCTTTTTTATCAGTTGTGCCGGAAAGCATGGCAAAAAACAGGTCGATCAACGCCAATTTGGTAGTGGGGGAAAGACTTCCGTATCCATCTAGTTTGGGGAATTATTCTACAACCTATTTTACGGTAAATGGGCATGTAGCATATTGTCTGGAGTCTGCAAAATCTTCGCCGCCGTCCAGTGATTATGTGGCAAATATCTTTGAAAGTAACCTGGCTTTGCAGAAAGTTCTTTATTATGGATACGGAGGACCTGGAGATATTACTGGCAGTTATATGCCGGGGTTTGACTGGAAACTGAAATATATTTTCACACACATTGCGGCATCCTATGCATATTGCGGAACAGACGGTTTTTATGGCTGTACATTTGAAAACATCCAGTCGTCAGGATTATGGGATTACATCCAGTATTTAAATGGTTTGGAGGCACCTCCAAAAGCTGCAATCGATCTTTCTCCGACTTCGGCTGCCGCATATGAAAGCAATGGGGAGCAGCGTACAAAAGAATTTCACTTAAAAGGCGATCACAGAAACTATATTACGCTGAATTTGCCGGAGAATGTGACTTATCATAGCGGTGATACCACGAAAACAGGCAGTGTGAAAATTTCCGGCGGTACAAAGTTCTATTTCAGTGCCCCGATGACAGTAACCGGAACTTGGAATTCAGGTTCCCTGGCAGGACAGATGGGAACACAGTGGAAAACCTTAGTTGTTTCTACGGGAGGAACCACGCAGGATATTGGCTATGGCACATTCTTTGAAGAGGAAAGTGATTCTGTCAGCTTTCAGGTAAAATGGATGGATTATGCAAAAGTCAAGGTCATGAAAAAGGATAACGTGACCAACACAGCCCTTGCCGGTGCCGTCTTTGGAATTTACAGTGACAAAGAGTGTACCAAACTGATTACCAAGATGCCGGCAACCAATGAAAAAGGGGAAACACAGGTAGAGATCCCGAAGACACAGGATACGGTATATTTAAAAGAGATTTCCGTTCCCCAGGGATATAAGCTGAATACTTTATCTTTCAATGTGAAACTGGAGGCAGGGAAAACCCAGAGCCAAACGGTGACAAATGAGGAGCAGAAAGGAAAAATCACAATTCGAAAGAGCGGTGAGGTGCTTTCTTCCGTATCCGGAAAAGAAGGGCATCTTACGTTCCAGTATCAGTCTGCACCGTTTGGAGAGGCAAGTTATTTTATTTACGCAGCAGAAAACATTGTAAGCCAGGATCAGAAGACACCGATCTATCAGTCTGGCGAGCTGGTGGACAAGCTGACGACAAAGGCAGACGGAAGCATCACAAGTAAGGAGCTGCACTTAGGAAAGTATAAGATTGTGGAACAGAAAGCTCCGGCAGATCTTACCATTGGAAAGACTGAGGCAGATCGTACACAATTTGTCACCCTTTCTTATGCCGGACAGACAGTAGAATTGGTGCAGGAGGAAGCAGCTTATGTGAATGCCAGACCGGGAGTAAAGGTGCAGGCAGTAAAACAGTCTGAAAATGACAAGGTGACTTTAGAGGGCGCTATATTTGGACTGTATGCAGGGGAAGACATTACCAATGCAGCCGGAGCCGTTGTTGTGAAGAAAGATACCTTAATTGAGAGCGTTACATCTGATAAAGACGGAGTGGCAGCGTTCCAAGCGGATATTCCGATTAATTTTCGTTACTATCTGAAAGAGATTCAGGCACCGGAATTTTATTATATGAGTACGGACCGTTATGACTTCCTGTTTGAGTATGAGAACGACACAATGTATACTTACGAATTTACACACACATTTTCCAATAAAGAAGTGCGTGGGGAAGTCCATGTCTTCAAGATAGACAAAGATGCGGAAGAATATATCAGCCAGGGAGATGCTAATCTGGATGGCGCTGTATATGGACTGTATGCAGCAGAAGATATCAAACATCCGAATGGGAAGTCGGAAGACGTCCATAAAAAGGATGATCTGGTTGCGCAGGGTGTGATCAAAGATGGAAAAGTTGATTTTACGAATCTGTATCTGGGGAATTATTATGTAAAAGAAATTTCGCCGGGAGAAGGATACCTGCTGGATGAAACAGCATATCCGGTAGAAGTTGGCTATGAAGGACAGGAGGTTGCTATTGTACACCGGAATGTAACGGTAAAAGAAACGGTAAAAAAACAGGCTTTTGAATTAATTAAGATTTCTGAGGATGGCAACCAGACAGAGACGGAGTTGTTGGAAGGAGCCGGATTTAAGGTATTCCTTATTCAGGATTTAAAAGGTGTGAAAGATGGAAGCTTGAAACCATCGGAAGGAAATGCTTTCAAAGCAGAGGATTTTATCGGCTATGACTATTCAGAAGATGAAACGGCACATTATTACGAGAATGGTAAGAAAGTTTCGGTGGAAGAGCTGTTTACGGATAAGAAAGGATTTGTACGTTCTCCAGAACTTCCATATGGAAAATATGTGGTTTTTGAATCTACAACTCCAGAAAATCTCCAGACCATCAATCCATTCCTTGTAACAATTACCGAAGATAGCAGGGAACCGCAGCCATGGCGTATTTTTGATGATAGACCGATCCAGTTTTTCCTTAAGATTATCAAGGAAGATGCACAGACACATCTTCCGGTATTAAATAATCACGCACAATATAAAATCTATGATGTGAAAAAGAAAGAATATGTGACAATGAAGGTGCGCTATCCGGAAGAAAAGGAACTGGATGTATTTGAAACGAATGACGAAGGTTATCTTATGACACCAGAGCAGCTAAAGATGGGAACTTACCGCATAGAAGAAGTAAAAGCTCCTGATTTATATGTACAGCCAGGGTATGAAATGGCGTTGAAAGACGGAGAGAGCGATATTCCATTAAATCAGTTGTCACAGACAGGTGCTTATGAAGATGCAAAACGCGATTTCATTACGATCACTGTGAATTCCGAAACAGCTTATGAAGTAGAGGAAGAAACCGGAAAATATATTGTCGTAGTACGCCAGCAAAACGATGAAGCGGTAGGAAGTCTGACCATCAAGAAAACAGGGGAAGATATTGTGGGTGCTAAGAATGTGGAAGAATCCCTTCTTACAAAAATGAAAAATGGCATCGCAGGCACAATAAATTCTATCAGTGAATTTTTCGGCAAAGAGGAAGTCATAGAAGAAGACAGCGGCTATATGTTCCAATATGAGAAGAAGGGAGCAGAGGGTATAACCTTTGAAGTTTATGCAAAAGAAACGATTTATACACCAGATGGACAGAAAGATGAAGCTGGTAACCGCAAAGTGTTGTATGAAAAAGATGGACTTGTTGCAAAACTTGTGACCGGAAAAGAGGGAACTGTATCACTTCACAATCTGCCGGTTGGTTCCTATTACCTGAAGGAGACGGATGTTGGAAATCATCATTTTGTTCTGGACCCTGGAGCAAAAGAATTTGAAATTAAGTATCAGGGACAGGAAGTAGCGGTAGATTATGTTTCTATGGAACTTGAAAATAAACGCCAGAAAATAGAACTTGCCCTTACCAAACAATCTAAGGAAACGAAAGAACCGGTACAGGGTGCCGTATTTGGGCTGTATGCAGAGGAAGATATTTTAGACCTCACAGGGGAAGTGATTGTAAAGGCAGGAGAATTTCTTGCGAAAGCAGAATCGGCAGAAGATGGAACCCTCCGATTTGACATTGACCTTCCGCATGGAAAATATATGGTGAAAGAGTTGGAAGCAGCACCGGGGTATCTGAAGACAGAAGAAACATGGTCCTTTGACGCAACCTATCAGAATCCGGAGCTGGAGGTGATTTCCCTTGCAAAAGAGATTCAAAATCAGCCGACAGTTGTAGAAATCACAAAAACTGACATCACAGATGAAAAGGAAGTGGAAGGGGCAAAACTTCAAATCCTTAATAAGGACGGGGAAATAGTAGAAGAATGGGTTTCCACAAAAGAACCGCATAAAGTGTATGCGTTAGAACCGGGCGAATACATCCTGCATGAAGAGGCAGCCCCGGAAGGATATCTTGTTGTATCCGATGTTCCTTTCGTTGTCGAAGAAACAGGGGAAATTCAGAAAGTAGAGATGAAAGATGAACGTCCATCCGGTCAGCTCCTGATTCAGAAGACAGATGCGGAAAATAAAGCACCGCTTGCAGGCGTAGAATTTGAGCTCCGCAATAAAGCTACTGGGGAAGTAGTTGGAACACTGGTGACCGGCGAGGATGGAACTGCAAAGAGTGAAGAACTGCCGATTGCAGTTTATGAAGAGGGCAAATATGTAGAACCGATTGTATATGTTCTTGTGGAAACGAAACCGTTAGAAGGTTATGAAGCGAATACAGAAGAGGTGGAAGTGGTATTTGAATATCAGGATGATGAAACCAAAATCATTGAAGTAACAGAAGAGGTTGAAAATACTAGAAAACCAGGAACTCCGCCGCCGGATGCACCGAAGACAGGGGACGATACAAGAGCATGGATTCCGGTTGTAATTATGAGTGTTGCCTTACTCGGAGCTTTCTTTATAGTAATCCGTATCCGAAGACGGAAAAGATAGAATATAATAATCGTAGAATGTAACATGTAATGATGGAGATTGTCACTTGGAATTCGAGATGGCAATCTCTTTTTTTATTGGAGGAAAGAATATGCGACATATTGGAGAAAAAATTATTTTGGTGCTCTGCATTGTGGTTTTTGGAATTGCAGCCATGAACCTTGTGGAAATAGGAAAGGAATATTATGACGGACAGAAAGAGTATGAGGAACTCAAGGAATACACAGAAGAAGAACCGAACGGGCAGCAGGATGATCCGGCAGAAAGTAAAGCAGAAGAGAAGACGATTGATTTTGCGGAGCTTCGCAAAATCAATGAGGATATTGTTGCCTGGATACAGATTCCGGGGATTGATGTGGATTATCCGGTAGTACAGGGAGAAGATAACGAGTATTATCTGTATCATACATTCCGAAAAGAAGCAAATAAGGCGGGAAGTATCTTTCTGGATTATCGGAATCGTGCAGATTTTACAGAGCAACGTGTAATCATATATGGACACAATATGAAAGACGGCAGTATGTTCAGTAGTCTGAAAAAGTATCAGGATTCTGTGTTACGAGAGGAATCCGGGACTGTATACCTGTATCTGCCGGAGAAAACACTGCAGTTGGAAATTGTAGCATGTGAAAGAGTATCCATGAGAGATAAAGGATATGCTTTGGAATACAATATGACTTGTGACTGGCCAGAGGAAATCATATTGTCTACCTGTACTTCTTCTTCCGATACGAGACTGATTTTAAGGTGTAGGGTAACAGAAGTACACTACTTATCTCTTTGAAAAATCGGAAACTCTGGAAGGAAAGGCTTTTAACTATCAGAAACCGGATAACTACTATGCAAAGAGTTTTCTAAAAGCTACTCCATTTAATTGTGAAAATAGAAATTAAGCAATGTAGAGAGTAGATTAGGCAATTGGAATATACAAAAGAACTTATCCATGATACTTTGATATCGATAAAAGCCATATTTTAAAATGGCAGAAAGGAGAATAGAATAAATGGTACAAAAGATGCCGAAAAAGAAAGTTTCTTGACTTTAGAAGAAGAAAATTTCGAGGAACAGAATGTAGAAGGCTATAGTAGATGTACTCCCCACAAGCAGAGCTGCATAACAGACTGTTTGGGTGGTGGTTCATTAATTTCATCATTAAATTAAAAGGAGGAAAAAAGTGATGAGTGAAACAAAAGAATTTAAAAATGGAAACGGTGAAAGACCAGAAAACGAAAACCAGGAAACAACAGAACAGGAAGAAGGAAATGTAGAAGGTTACGGGTACTGTACATCCAACAAGCAGAAATGTTTAAATGATTGTATATTTGGCGGACCTGCACTCTCTCATATTGGCTAATGTGTTGAATGGCACTTTATCTGATGGATTGTGCGTCAAATTAAATTTAGCTATCACAGACTGCAATCAATGTAAATGGCAAGGGCTTCACTGGCATAAATGCCCCATTGACACTGATTTTGTCTATGATATAGGGTAATCAAGCAGAACATGAGATGCTCTGCTACGCCCACTTTTAATTTGCTGAATTATGCAGATTATGGCATCAAATAAAATGTTCCGTAACAGCTAATGTACAAGAGGAAAAAGCAATGAGCGAAACAAAAAAATAAAAATGGAAATGTTTAAATGATTGTGCATTTGGCGAACCTTCTATTTTCTATATTAATTAGAAAGTTGGTGATTTGGATGGTGGATTTAAAAAATGGATGATAGTAATGGCAATAGATAACTATGAGTGGTAGAACTATTGCGAAATAAATGAATCCAAAAATCCAAATATCTAATCACTATCAACCATTGGTAAACTAAATATGTAAATTGAATTGGTCATATACACTCCTTTAAGTCAACGTATATGACCAATACTTAAAGGAGTGTATGTATATGGAATGTACTTTATATTTAACTGAAAATTGCAATTTAAAATGCAACTATTGCTATGAAGGTAATGATAAACGAAGTAAAACATTGAACAATCAAGATTTGGAAAAAGCCATTTCTTTTATTGTTCAAAACAACCCTCAAAATGAAAACATTAACCTTACCTTTTTAGGCGGAGAACCTCTCCTTAATAAAGATGCAATTTATTTATGTATGGATATTATAAATCATAAATGGTCACAAAGCAAGGAATTATTTAAATTTCATATTACAACGAATGGAATTTTATTAGATAAAGAAATAATTAAATTATTTAAAGAAAATAATGTTGATGTATCCATTAGTATAGATGGAGATAAAAGAACGCACAATTTGAATCGAAGAAGTAAAAATGGTACAGATGTTTACGAAGACATCATTGAAAATATGCATTTAATGCAGGAAATGGGCTTAGATTTTTTTGTTCGTATGACGGTAACAGAAAATAATGCAGCCCTTTTATCTGCAAATCTTCAGTATTTTTATAATATGGGAATCAGGAAGTTTCACATTGGTATTGATAACATGGGTGAATGGACACATGAAGGATTAAATATACTTGATGAACAGATGGAGAAAATGGATTATTTTTATCTCGAGATACTTGGTAGAGAAGAGGGAGCAGTACTAAATTTACATGATTATAAGATCGGTACATTTGTAGCAAAGACTATTCCTCAGTATTGTTCTGGAGGTTCTATTGGACATTTGGTGATTAATAGTAGCGGTGAACTTTTTCCGTGTGGTTATGTTGTTAACAATGATATATGGAATTTAGGAACTATCGAAACGGGATTGGATCGGAGTAAGTTCCTACAATCTGCTAGAAATCATGTAGTTTCAAAATCCACATGTCATGAGTGTGATATTGCGTTTACTTGTAGCGGCGCTAAATGTGGATTTTGTAACTATGTAAAAACAGGAAAACTTAATGTACATAGTGTCCAAACTTGTAAAAGAGAAAGAATTCTTTTTAAACATAATCTTTATGTTTTTAGGGAAATGTATAGGAGAAAAGATAAACGTTTAATGAGATATTTAAAAATTGCTCAAGATAATAAGATAGAGCTAAGTAATATTATGAAAACTATCATTTGTGAAAAGGAACAAATGTATATATAGAAAAAGGATTGATAAAAACATGAATAGGGTATATAAATATTTTCTTAAAAAATATATCTTTGAACAAAAGATTTATTTTATGCTTGTATTATTTACAGTTATTATACAAAGCCTTATTACCATGTATATTCCTCTAACTTACCAGAATATGTTAGATGTAGTTTTTCCTGAAGGTAATATAAATAAGTTTTGGATTGCAATTGGAATGATGCTAGTCTGCTATCTTTCAGTAGTAATCTTCAATGTTCTAAAAGATTATTTTCTTGCTAGAATTGCTGAAAATATAGCGATGGATCTCAGAATGGATTTGAATAGAAAACTTTCTATAATGAAATATTCATATTATGATGATCACAGTTTAAATGAAATTGTATCAAAATATAGCAGGGAAGTGGAAACCGTTAAAGAGAATTGTGGTTATATGTTAGTTAAAACAATAAGTAATGGTATTAGCTTTCTGATGGCAACAGCTATGATTATAAAAATAGAATGGCGAATTATGATAATAACAGCAATTTTATTAATCCTATATTTAATTAACAATAGATTCTGGGGGAAGCGTATAAAAAGATTGGCTGAACGGAGCATGGAGAAAAATGAAGAGGCTATAGGGGCTTTAAGTGAAAATTATAGAAATGTATTGATTACAAAACTTTATGCATCATATGAGATGGTTCGTGGGAAATTTGAACGTATATATATGAAACAATATAAAGCTCAGATTGCGTTGGAACTGACTTATTCTATTAATATCAATTCCGGAGGATTGTTGAATTATTTTCTCAATCTGGCAATTTGGATAGTTGGTGGGATAGGTATATTTGTTGGAAACTTAACCATAGGTACCGTAACTGCACTTATAAACTATCAAAATATGTTAGTATCCCCACTTACTTTTTTTGCAGAATTCAGTAATAGTTATCAGAGTACTTTAATAGCAATGAAAAGATTATTACATGTTCTTATGTATGAAGAAGAGCGGGAGGAGGGAGAAGAAATCCATAATGCGATAGAGTTTATTGAATTTTCTAATACAGCATTTAAATATCTAAAATCTGATGAAATATTGAAAAATGTAAATCTTAAACTGGAAAAGGGAAATATTTATGGTTTTATCGGAGGGAGTGGATGTGGTAAATCCACAATAATAAAATTACTTTTAGGTTTGTATATGCCTGCTTTTGGAGAAATCCATTTTAATGAGCAAAATATAGAAACAATTTCTCTTACTAGCTTAAGAAAACATATTGGAGTTGTTGCTCAGGATTCTTTATTCTATCAAGGTAGTATAATTGAGAATTTGGAAATGGGAAAAGAAGTTGAGAGATCTAAAATAATTAAACTAAGTAAGTTATTAGACATTTATGACGATATAATGAGGTTGCCAGATCAATGGGAAAGCAAATTGAATTCTGGAACTAGTAACTTATCTGGGGGACAGAAAAAACGATTGGATGTATTAAGAGCTTTATTAAAGGGCTGTGAAGTGCTTATTTTTGACGAAAGTACAGCTTCAATAGACATGGAGAGAAGAAAAAGATTGTTTGAAATTCTTCAACAAGAAAAACATGAAAAGATCATCATATGTATTACGCATAATATTGAAGAGTGTTCACAGTTTGATTATATTTTTGGTGTGAAAGATAGAAGTGTATATCCAATTATGACAGACAATTTAGAAAGTGTATATTAAAAGAAAGGAAGATTGATTTGTTAAAAGTTAAGAATTTATGTCAAAGTTACAAAAATGGGAATGAAGTTTATAAAACCTTAAAAAATGTATCCTTTGAAATAAAGGAAGGTGAGTTTGTAGCAGTTATGGGTCCATCTGGAAGCGGAAAATCTACTCTTTTAAATTGCATTTCATCATTTATCTCTTATGATAGCGGAGAAATTGATTTGAATGGTACAAAAATATCTGAACTTGATCAAAGTGAAATTGCTGAAATTAGAAACAAAAAACTAGGATTTGTATTTCAAGATTTTATGCTTTTAGATGGACTTACAGTATTTGAAAATGTTTGTGTTCCAAGGGTTATCCATGAAGCACCATATAAACCGATGGAAAAAAAGGCAAAAGAGTTACTACAGATGTTTGATATTTATAAAATTGCTTCAAAATATCCGGCAGAGATTTCAGGAGGTCAAAGGCAGAGAACGGCCGTAGCGAGAGCACTGATGAATGATCCTCTTATTATCTTAGCGGATGAACCTACCGGCAATCTAGACAGTCGTTCTAGTGAGGCTGTGATTAAAGCTTTTATCGCTGCAAAACAACAACTAAAAGCAACCATATTTATGGTGACTCATGACAGCATTTCAGCAAGCTATTGTGACCGTGTTATTGTGATGAAAGACGGACAGATTCATAAAGAGATGGTAAATGGAGGGGACAGACGAATATTTTTGGAGCAACTACTAAATATCTTTAAAGATTTGAATGGTGGTGAAGAAAATGACATTATCTGATCTTATGAAGAAATTAAGGAAAGTAAACACTAGACAATATAAGCAATTCTGGCTGTGTGTGGTATTTGCGAATGTCTTAGTAGCAGCTTTTTTGGGAGTTTTGTTTAGTGAATTCATACAAAATGCGTTGCCAGAAGGCGGTGATTCTAGAAAGCAAATCTATTTAATTTTTGGGATTGCTGTTATAGGTTGCTTCATCTTTGTCTTATATGCAATGGGTTTGTTCTTACGATACAAAAGCAAAGAAGTAGGAGTATTTCTGGCATTAGGGACGAAAAAAAATCGTTTATCTAAAGTCTTGTTAAAAGAAGTTTTTTCACTCGGATTAAGTGCAATGGTGATTGGAATACTTGTGGGAAATTTGATAGCCTTGGCAATCGGAAAATTAATAGAAAACATAAATATTGTGCCATATCGAATATCTTTTATGATATCAATAAAAGGAGTATTATATACAGTAATTTTTGCTGTCTGTGTGTGCTTATGTATTTTGATTATGACCTTGACTTTTATGAAGCACTCAGATGTTATGGAAATTATTAATGAACAAAGAAAATGCGAACCTATAAAAAAAGAAGTAACAGGGAAATACCTGGTATCCGGTATTTTGTTACTTGGAATCGGCATATTTATGGCTTATGTCCTGCCAACACTTTGGGCAAACATTTTTAAACAATATCTGAGCAGTTTATTTAACCTGTTTTATGGCCTGTGTATTATCGGGCTTTATCGTATTTTGGTCTATTCTATTGTTGTACACAAACGAGGGGGAAATCCGCAAAGATATTATAGAAACATTATTTCATATGGAATGCTAAAATTTCAAGGAGTTTCTATGGTAAGAAATATGGCTCTAATAGTGTTACTTATCATGGGAGCACTGTTTGCAGCTTTTTATTTGCCAAATAATATAATGGAAGGAAATAATCAAGTAAGAAAAAATCCGGTAAATGTCTCTTATAGAATCCCTGAGTCCGAAGATTCTTTGCCGGAAAAAGAAGTTTTCAATATCGCAGATGATTTTGATATTAAGATCCAAAATTATCGTGAAATTGATTTTATTGAATTATTGTCAAGCGGAATAAATCGCGATAATGTTGATGAAAAAGGGAAAATTATTGAACAATATGAAAATCCAGCTTACTATAGACAGTTTATCAGTGATAAGGAATTAAACAACATAATGGGGACAAATTTAGCAGTACAAGACGGTACTTACAAAATGATATGTTCAGATGATATGGAAGAATCCGTATTCTTTGCATATGATGATTTAGATTATGTGCAAAATTTAGAAACAGGATTGGCTAAAAATCTTCGTTATGATGGAACAGTAATATTAAATGAATTAATAGTTGAGAACGGGTGGGATACTTTTTCAAGATTTGTTATTAGCGAAAAAGATTACCAAGAATTAAAAACAGGGATTTCCGATGAACATATAATCAGGCAGGTACTTTTTAATGTAGATCATCTGGAAGATTCTTATGCATTTTCAAAACATTTGTATAAAGAATACTGTAATCATGCAAGTGAAGACATGAAAGTATTGCTGTTTTATGATTCTTATTTAGAACAAAAAGCCATGAAAATGGGAGAAGCATATTATGATGGAGAGCATATTCAATTGCAACCAGATCATCCGGAAATTGATTTAAATTGGAAATATGAACCATATTTTAAAATACTATTCCAGAAAAATATGCTTTTACGGTATGCAGTTCAATTTTTACTATTTGCATTTGTATCTATTATAATGCTGGCAGCAATAGGAGTTATTGCGTATACAAGAAGTCAAACTATTGGAATTAGTAATAAGCAGGTATATGATGATATCCGAAAACTGGGAGCAGATGATAATTATATCTTGCGCTGTATAAAAGCACAATTAAAGAAAGTATATGTATTTCCTACAATCATTGGCATGGGGATTATTTACATTTACCAATGTATAACATATGTACAAAACGATGGTGTATTTCGATTATATGAAGGGAAAGCAGCATTTCTGAATTTGGGTATTTGCATTACGATTGTTTTTTATCAATACATCGGTTATCGGATTTCATTAAAAGAAACAAAAAGAATAATTGGGATAAGATAAATGATATCGATCTATAAAAAGGCCATAAGAAAGGAACTCTTTCTAATGGTCTTTTAAAAATAACAATTAGTATAATTAGACATTGTCAGTAGTAATTCAAGCATAACGCCTATACAAAAATAATGGAAAATGGTATTTTCAAATTAGAAGGGAGCAAAAAATATGTATAGTATAACATTGGAAATAAACCAGAAATGTAACTTGAAGTGTAAATATTGTTATTTGGGAGAAAAAAGCGGCTCAAAAATGGAGATAAGTACAGCCCTAAAAGCAATTGACATGGCATTTCTAAAAGTAAAAGCACATAGAGATCATAAGTTATGGTTTGATTTTGTCGGAGGAGAAGCTCTTTTAGATTTTGAAATGTTGAAATCATTAGTTGAATACATAGAAAAGAAAAATCAAGAAGATTGTAATGAGTTATTGTTTTCAATCACTACAAATGCAACTATATTTAACTATGAAATTGTAACATTTTTAATCGAGAAACAGTTCGCTCTAAAAGTCAGTATCGACGGGAGTAAGGAAATAAATGATCGTAATCGAATATCCAGTATTGGATATAGTGTGCATGATAAAATTATAGATAACCTGAAATATATTCGTCTGTTTCAAGAAAGGACAGGTAGATATGTACAGGTAACGAATGTAATTACACAAAATAATTATGAGAGTTATTATGAAAGCTTAGTGTATTTAACAAAAACACTTGGATTTAAAATGATTGATACAGCCTTGGATCTGTCAGTACTTTGGACTAATGAACAGATGGAAATATTATCAAGACAAATTAAAAAATCATTTGCATACTTTATCGAGCAGGCTGAAAAACAGAATGGATTTTATTGGGAATTTGCTGAAAAAGTAATAAAATTCAGGGAACCGATTCAAAAGATAAACGGAAAAAAATTTTATTGCTGTGGTGGTGGAATCGTTTCTGCTTATATAAGAACAGATGGAACTATTTTTGCCTGTCCTGGAAACTTGGAGGAAACGGTTTGCTTAGGGGATTTGCAAAGTGGGTTCCGGAGAGAGAAAGTTTTGGAATTAAAAAATTTTAATGGTATTGATAATGAAGAATGTAAAGAATGCAAAATTGCAGATTATTGCACAGAACGTTCGTGTATCATGCAGAACTTGGCAGTCACGGGAGACAAAAATAAGCCAGCACCTATTTTTTGTAGGATGCGGAAATTAATGTTTGAAATCTATCAAGAGAATGAAACTATTGTTAAGCATATAAAAATGTAAAAAGGAGGAAAATGGAATGTTAACTTTGGAAGATTTAGTTGTGAAAGCAGAAAACGGAAAAGTGATTCTCTTGAATACAACAAATGGGCATTGGGTTAGAGTAAGTAAGGAGAAATATGATGAATATTGTAGTAGTCTGAAAAAGAAAAAAATATTTGAAGAATACGTAAATGATAAATTTGGTTTATTAAGAGAAGAAAAAGATTTGAAGCAGAAAAGCGTATATTTCGCGGTAACCGGACGTTGCAATCTGCAATGCGAATTTTGCACAATGAATTCTGGACCGCAGGTGAGTACAAAATGTGATTTGACATTAGAAGAAATTAGGAGTGTGATAATACCGAAACTTATACAAATTAGTCCTAGGAAAATTGTTATTACGGGTGGAGAGCCCTTAATGAGACGTGACTTATTTGAGATTTTGGATTTGTTTGCCAAAGCTTTTGAAAAAAAACGTATAGTTCTACAAACGAACGGATTACTGCTAAATGAAAAATTCGTAGAAAAACTGGCTGACAAAATTGGTACTTTAGAGATAAGTATAGAGAATCTATTTGATGATAAGCAGCTTTTGGAGAAGATGGAAAATATTTTTATGGCCGCAAATAAAAATGATATAGTATTATCGCTATCTTTTGTTGTTGACCAAAATAGTGAAAAACATTTAGAAAAAGCGATTGAGGTATGTCATAAATACCAAGCCTATTTAACAACTAGGATTGTAACGTTGGTAGGAAGAGCAAAAGAAAACAATAAGAATGATAAAGTGATTCAAGAACGTAATGCTTTAAAAATCCAAGTGAAAATGATTCGTTATATTCTGGAAAAAGGTTATTTTGAGGATAGATTGCTTGATAATTATTCGTCCGCAATTCAGCCAAAAAGAAGCTGTGGAGCATTTGGAAATATCATTGCTATTCATCCAGACGGAACAATTTTTATGTGTGCTAATTTTAAGAATTTGCAGTTTTCAATGGGAAATATTAGAAAGAATTCCGTAGAAGATATTTGTGATGACTTAAATAAAAAAATGGAAAATCCGGATTTAGAAAAGAAGTTCTGTGTTGATAAGATAAAGATGTGTCAAAACTGTTGGGCAAAATATTTTTGTTCCGGTCCCTGCGCAGCAGAAGTAGAAGAAAATGGGGGGAATCCTGAATCAGTAGATAATAAGTGCTTATTTCGGAGAGCACTGCTGAAATATAGTATGTTTTATTATGAGCGTAATAAGAGTAAAAAAGATAATTTGAGTTTCCTGGCACAGTATCTTGAAGATGTATTAGATGAAACAAAAAAGGTATGAAAAATGAAAGGTAGAATGTTGTTGTGAAAGAATATAAAGTAAGTATTACCGGTATAACAGATTTTATCATTATTTCACCAGAAGTTTTGAGATTACTATTAGAAAAAATTAAAGATTCCGTAACCTTAAATGTAGAAATACCTGCAGAATATATTATGCCAATGAAATTTGCAGAATACATAAAAGCAGTAATAAATGTTAATCGCGATAAAACACAATTTCGTTTCAAACAAATTACAGAAGATGAAATAAGCATGATAGATATTTATAGCATCTTAGAATATCAAATGCAAAATTTGAAGATAGATAAAGAAAAGTGTTTTGAGAAATTTACTCTTTTGGCAGAACATTCAGAAGGAAAATATAGTTTTGCAGTAGAATCAAATAAAACGTTCTTCTATATTTGCCAGGATGAAGAAAGTAGATTTACCTACATGTTTCCGGATGGTCGTCAAGAAAGAATAACTCTTTATTGTAAAAAGTAACACTCTTTATTATAGATTGATACTTTGATAAGGAGATGTTAAAAAAGGGGTGGTTCATTACGCCCCTTTTTTGTTATGACTGATTAAGCAATGTCGCAGGCGGATTAAACAAGCATAGTTGCTTTTCGATATATTTTTGATAAAATTAACGCGAATCTAAAGAAAAAAGGTATGGTAACATGTTAAAAAAATCAGCGGAACAAATGGTATTTTTTTTTGTAAAAAAGGGGGTAATTGACGAGGAGGTAAAAGACGTATATATTTATGGTTCAGAATTGTTAATATCAGAAATGATTTGTACATTATTAGTGATGGGAATAGGGTTATATGCAGGGAAGTTTATAGAAACACTTTTATACTTAGCGAGTTATATACCAATCCGAATATATGCAGGAGGATATCATGCCACATCGCATCGAAATTGCACGGTTATCTTTAATCTATGTTATATAGTAATATTTTTTGTAGTTGATAAAATGCTATCATTAAAGTTAGACCATATATTATATATATTATCAATAGGATCTGGACTTATTGTTATTATTCTTGCACCAATTGAGGATTTGCGTAAACCATTGGATGAAAGGGAAAAATATATTTATGGAGAAAAAGCTAAAAAAAGAGTGCTATTATTATTACTATTTGCTATAATAATAGCTTGGTTGATCCCACAATGGAAAGAAAAAATATGTTACGGAATGTCTGCAGTATGTGAAATAGCTGTTTTGCTTCTTGTTGGGTATACCAAAAATAAAATTTTGCTTAATTGCAAAAGATATTATGTTACATTGAAAGAATGAGGTGGGAATATGATAACGGTAGCAATATGTGATGATTCAAAACCGATGCTTGAATCGATGAAAGCCTGTCTAGAAGAGTATGGAAATACTATTAATCATGAATTACATATTTTTAGTTTTGAGAGTGGAGAAGAACTTTTAAATAATTATAATTGTAGATATGATATTATATTTTTGGATATTAAGATGCCAGGTATGAACGGAATAGAGGCGGCAGAAAAGATTAGGGAAAAGGACAAGAAGGTTATTATCATTTTTCTGACATCTTTGATCCAGTATGCATTAGACGGATATAAAGTCAATGCTTCGAATTATCTGATAAAGCCGATACAGAAGAAACGGTTAAAAATGGAAATGGATCGTTGGATCAGTGAATTGGAACAGAAAGAGGAACCATTTATTACAGTCCGTAATGATAGTGGTACTTACAAAATTTTGTTGAAATCGATCAGATATGTTGAAACTTACAATAGAAACTTATTGATACATACTACAAGAGGAAATATTATATGCTATTGGAAGCTGAAAGATCTTGAAAACAAAGTTAGCCACTATGGATTTTCCCGGAACCATTCTTCATTTCTCGTAAACTTATTTTTTGTAGAAAATATTGAGAAAATGGATATAAGACTATCAACAGGAGAGCTGATCCCAATAGGTAAATCTAAGAAGAAAGAGTTTATGGAGCAATTAGCTTCTTATTGGGGGATGCAGGTATGAGCTATGAATTATATATTACTTTAAAAGATATAGGGATTACGATATTTGAATTTGTATGTTTATTGGTGTTGCTGGGAAATGAGAAAGAAAAATATAAATATGGAAAATATGTTTTTATAACTATTTTATGTATTGCTGTTATTGTTAATACGCATTTAGATGTACCAGTTTTACTTAAAATGCTAATAACAGAAATATTAATAATAGTTTTTGGTGGATTTTTTTATGAAAGTACAAGGTTAAAACTAGCTATATACGGAAGTATTTATTTACTTGTATTATATGGGGTTGAATTAGTAGTCGTTCAAGGTTGGAGCATTGTGAATCCACCAGTATTTTCAATGAATATATTAAAAGAAGATTTTGCTTGGACGCTTGTTATTTTAACGAGATCTCTTATACTATTTTGTATGTTGACTTTCAATAGAATTATCGGAAATATTAAAAACATAAAAAGTCTGACAGAGGGGTTACCGCTTATATTATCGTCCTTGCCATTTTTGATTGTAATGGTTTGTTTATATATTACTATGCCACAGGCTCAAAATGATATACATAGGATGCTTTTTCTGGTCTGTGACATATGTGTTTTTGGTCTATTTATTGGGAGTATATTTTTCACGGAATATTATATTTCAATACAACAAGAAAAACGTGAAGAGGAGGCGACGTTGTATGAACTTAAAGTGAAAAGTAACTATTATTTAAAGAAAACAGATATGGAAAACGAGATCAGGCAAATATACCATGACTTGAAAAATCATTTCCTACTTACAGAAGGAGCAGAAGCAAGAAAAGAAATATTGAAAAAATTAAGTTTGTATGAAATATATTGTGAAACAGGAAATGATTTTTTAAACGTGATTTTATCTGAGAAATTGAATCAGGCACGAAAAAAAGGTATACATATAGAATGTAATGTTGACTTTTCAAAGGGAAGTTTTTTGCAACCATTAGATATCAGTACGATATTTGGTAATTTACTAGATAATGCGATAGAAGCATGTCAGAAGATAGAAGAGGATGAACCGTATATTTTTATATCTTGTAAAATCAGGGGAAGCATGATATCTGTTGTAATAAAAAATAGTATGGTTCATAATAGCTTTGATTTAAGAACAACCAAAAAGGATAAGCAATTTCACGGATACGGTTTGGGGAATGTTAAGAAAGCACTGGCTAATTATAATGGTGAGATGTTTATAAAAGCAGAGGGAAAAGAGTTTTTGATCAGCCTTATTATTCCAATACCAAAGGAGAAGAAAGATGAAAAAGAATATATTAAATAAGTGTATTTTTGTGATGAGCAATTTAGTGCTATTTATTGCTACTACTTCGATTTCACAATGTTGTAATTCACATATATATCAACCAAGAGTTGATGCAGATTTGAAGAATAAGATCATACAAGCAAATAATAATAAGTTATTTAAGAGTTCTATCACTTTGAGGTAGGACTCTTTTATATTGCACAAAGTGCGGATTAAGCAAGGACAAAGTTTGTTTAGGCATTCTATATTGTAGCCCCCATATTCTTACGTTAAGATAAAAAAATAATACTTGTCTTAAGATAAAAGGAGAAAACAAATGAAAAGATTATTTACATCAGAATCAGTGACCTCAGGTCATCCAGATAAAATATGCGATCAGATAGCTGATGCAGTATTAGATGAATGTATGAAGCAGGATACAGAAAGCCGTGTGGCATGCGAAGTGGCAATCAATACAGGCTTGATTCTTGTAATGGGGGAAATTACAACAAAAGCAATCCTAGATATACCAGAAATTGTAAAACGAACAATAAAAAATATTGGTTATCGTAAAGAGGATGATGGATTTGGAGTGGATACAGCAGAAATAAAAGTTTCTATAAAAAAACAGTCTTTGGATATTGCACAGGGTGTTGATAGGAATGGTGATCTGGGAGCGGGTGATCAGGGTATGATGTTTGGATATGCCACCAATGAAACGGAAGAATGTATGCCGTTATCTATTACATTAGCAAATAGATTAGCAAAACAGTTAGAAAGTGTTAGAAAACTTGGGAAAATGCCATATTTAAAGCCTGATGGGAAAACACAGGTAACTGTGGAATATAACGAAAAGGGAATCCCCAAAAGAGTTGAAACTATCGTGGTTTCAGCACAGCATAGCGAAAATGTATCTCAAAAAAAGTTACATAAGGATATCATAGATCATGTGATTTTCGCTTGTATCCCAAAGGAATATCTAGACAACGATACAAATATTTATATAAATCCTACAGGGCGTTTTGTGATAGGTGGACCGAATGGAGACAGTGGACTTACAGGAAGAAAGATTATTGCAGATACTTACGGAGGGGTGGCAAGGCATGGAGGCGGAGCTTTTAGTGGGAAAGATTATACAAAAGTAGATCGTTCGGCAGCATATGCGGCTCGTTATGTCGCAAAGAATATTGTGGCAGCAGGTTTAGCGAAAAGATGTGAAATCCAATTAGCTTATGCAATAGGTATGGAAATACCGGTATCCGTTTTTGTAGAAACTTTTGGAACATCAGAAATCAGTGATGAAACACTAGTTGATATTGTTGTTAGGGAATTTGATTTGTCACCATCTGGCATCATAAAAATGTTACACTTGAATCAGCCACTTTATAGTAGGACTTCTGTATATGGGCATTTTGGCAATGATCTAAACCTTCCATGGGAAAGATTAGATAAAGTTGAAGAACTAAAAAAATACAGAGAAGTTGTGTAAAGGGAGAAGGCTGATGAACGTGAAAAAGAAGTTGCTTGTAGCTGTCATAGATTCAGGTGTAAATAAAGATGACCAGTATTTGGAACATACAGATATAAAGAATTTGTATTACGATGAACAGGAATTTAAGACTTGCTATGCTGGGAAATTGAATCCTCATGGTACCGAGGTTATCAAAGTTTTATTAAAAGAAGCTCCAGATATAAGAATTCTTTCGATTAGAACTTTAAAGGAAAATAATCGATGTATGATTTCTGCCATTATATATTCCATTAAGTACTGTATTGAAGCAGGCGTAGATATCATTAATTTAAGTCTTGGAAACTGTGGTCCGACAACAAGGCGTTTAAAAGATTTAAAAGAAGTATGTGATGATGCAGTAGAAAAAGGCATTGTGATTTTCGCTGCTGATCATAATAACATAGAAAAGAAATCCTATCCTGCGAATTTTCCAAATGTTTTAGGGGTGACAACCCCGGAAGATGCAGAAGAGTTCTGCAAGGTTAGCTATGAAGATAGGATTGTAGAATTTTCAGATAATATGGTATATGTTCCAGACCTGGCCAAATGCATTGTTAGAAGAGGGAATAGTTATCTGTGTCCTTTATTAGTAGGACTCTTTTGTAGATTTGTAGAAGGGAAAAAAATCTGTAAGGAAACAATTCTTGAATTTATGGATTTCTTAGTAGAATTTGGAAGGTCAGAAAATATATCCAAGATTTTCTTTGACAAATATAGTACACAGGAGCAGCATTCACTAGATAATAGAAAAATGTTATATTTTACAGACGATATGGACTTAAATAATATTCAGATATATAGCATGTACAAAGAAGTGAATGGGGCGGAGCTTTGTTTTAATAGAATATACGGGAAATCAGATGAGCAGATTTTAGAGGTTATCAGACAAGCAGATGTGTTTTATTTCGGAGCCTTGAGCAATCGATTTATATACAATAATAAAAAATTTCTTGATAAATTAGTAACATTACTGTTGCAAGAAAAAATAGAAATTGTAACTGTCTTTCCGATCATCAATACCTATGAAAGAATGAAGCTAACAGATGACGGAGGATACATAAAAAGTATATATAAATAAAAAAGGGAGGTAAGAAAATTGATTTGGAAGAAAAAAGATAAGAAAAAAGATGCAGAAAAGGAACTTGATAAAGAGATTCAGTCAATCATAGATATGGATGATGATGAATTCCTTTTATCGGAAGAGATTGATGGATACACATCTTGTGCAGGTTTAAATGCCCAAAGATGTAGTACAGAATGCTTTCGTCAAGTTATGATGCCTACGGTAACTGTATTAAGCTAAGGAAGTAGGAAGGAAATAAAATGGGAATTATTCATGCGGAAAATTTAGTAAAAACATTTGGGAACGGTCAAACAAAAGTTAAGGCCATAGATGGAATTAATTTAGATATTAATCAGGGATTTTATGCAGTCACCGGTCCATCTGGAAGCGGAAAATCTACTTTATTACAGTTGCTAGGAGGCCTTCGCATTCCAGATGAAGGAAAAATACAAGTCAAAGATATTGATCTGTCAAAGTTTGATGAGGAAAGCCTGGCTATTTTTAGAAGGCGCAACATTGGATTTATTTTTCGGCAATATAATCTAATCCCCGTTTTAAATGTGTATGAAAACATCATATTTCCATTAGAACTGGATGGAAGAAGTGCCGACAGAGAATATATTCATCAGATTACACGTTTATTAGGTCTGGAGGAAAAATTAATGATGTTTCCTAAAGCATTGTCAACTGGTGAGCGGCAAAAAGTCTCTATCGCTAGAGCGTTATCTACAAAGCCTATGGTTATCTTAGCAGATGAGCCAACAGGAAACTTGGATACTCGTGCGGCACTTGAAGTAGTCGGTCTTTTAAAATTGACATGTAAAGAATTTAACCAGATGGTTGTTATGATTACTCATGATAAAGAAGTTGCGGAATTAGCAGATCAAATAATATATCTTCGAGATGGAAAAATTGAAAAATGCAGGTAAGGGAGATGAATATCATGAGCAAACAAAATAGTAATTCATTAGTGTCAAAACTGATGAAAAGAAATCTTAGAGAACATGTGCCAAGAACTCTTCTTTTTGTCATAATAGTAGCGCTTTTAAGTGGAACAATTGTAGCCTTAAGTATATTAGATACCAGCGCATATCACAACATACAGTCTTTTTATCTTCAACAGCATGGAAGTAAAGGACATATAAGAATAGATGGCTTAACAAATGCAGAAGTTCAGAAGCTTAAGGACAGTGAAGAGGTAGAGGGGGTGGGAACAAGCATATATATTGGAGATGTAATTGACAGCGAGCTTCAGGGGGAACAATTAGAATTAAGGTGTGCGGATGAGATATATGCAGATTATACATTCTCAGAACCGAAACAGGGAAGAATGCCAAAAGAAAAAGAAGAAATCGCATTAGATACCGGAATATTAGATAAATTTGGCATAGATCATTCTATTGGGAACAGGATTACATTGTCATGGAAAGAGAATGAACAAATAATACAAAAAACATTCAAAATAGTGGGTATATGGGAAGGAAGTAAAGTTGCCCCAAATCATATGGCGTGGGTATCAAGTGCTATTTTACCCCAAAATCTTGAAGCACGAAGTGATTCGGAATTACTGATTAAGAAATATGATCCTGAAAAAATAGAAGATATATTAAGCAGTATTGGGATAAAAAATAAAGATTATCATGTAAATGAGGTATATAATGAGGAAATCAACTGGAGTATTTTAAGTGATACTTTAGCTTATAAAGTAGGGGGAGGTGCTGTATTAATTTGTGCATTTTTTATTTTACATAGCGTTTTATATATAGCTTTTACAACAGATAGAAAGCTTTATGGAAGAATGAAAGTGTTGGGGGCAACTTCAAAACAAATTAGGAAAGCGGTTCTATACCAAAGTTCGCTACTCGGCATTCCTGGGATTGTAATGGGATTGCTGATAGGAACTGTAAGTGCCAAATTGATTAGCAAGGTGATTTTTTCAAACTTAATGATCACACCGAAAGTATATTTTGTCTATTGGAACTTTATTTTATCAATTTGTTTAGTATATGCAGTTGTTATGATCGCTGCCTTTGGTCCTGCCCGTACGGCTGGAAAAGTTAACCCTTCAGATTTGTTGAGTGAGGAAGATAATATATATTTTAATAGCAAAACGGAGAGAAGATTACCGGGATTGCCTGTCATATTTCAAATGGCTTTATATAACATAGGGAGAAACAAAAAAAAGAATTTACTTGTAATATTTTTGCTAACCCTAGGAACGTTGACTCTTGGAAGTGTATATGTGATCCAAAAGAGTTTTGATATTAATATATATATGAAAGAAATTGCACTGGGAGATTTTACTATATCGGAAAGAACTTTGGTTAATACATGGGGGGAATATAATCCTAAAGGAGATACGATATCTTCAGATGTTATAAAAACAGTGAAAAATCTTCCAGAAGTTTACGAAACTGGTACCCTGTATTCAAAAGATATTTCCTTAGATTTGCCAGATAAGGTGTATAACAATATTATACAGTATTATGAACAAAACGATGGTGAAATTTTAGAATATATGAAACAGTCTATTGGGTGGACAGAAGGATATCATAAAACAAAAGAGAATCATATATGTCCAACAACAGTTTTTGGAGTTGATGGAATTGTTAGTGATAAACTGATGGAAAACAGCCGTTTGTTGGAAGGAGAGGTTAATAAAGAAAAGTTTCTTTCAGGCAATTATGTACTTGCACAAGGTTTAGAAGGAATTGATCCTTTATTTGAACAACCAACATATTCCGTAGGGGACAAAGTTAACATAAATGGTAAAGAGTATGAAGTTATGGCTATAATTTCAGCCCCATATCCAGTAATAGAAGGAAAAGTTAGTCCAGGGTATGAGTTTAATTTACAGTTTTTTATGCCAAATAGCCAATTTTATCAACTATTCCCAGATAGTGCAATCAGAAGATATACGTTTAATGTACAAGATGAAGATAAGCAAGAAGTGCAAAAATTTTTGGAAGATTATACAGAAAAATATAATATTCCATTGATTTCAGAAAAAAGTATTGAGAAAGAATATCATGAGGAAACGAATTCTTCGATGGTGGTTGCTAAGATTATTTCTATTATGTTTTTGATCATAGGTATTATAAACATGGTTAATGCGACTATCACCTCTGTAAATTTGAGAAAGAAAGAATTTGCAATGATGCAAAGTATAGGAATGACAAAAAAACAATTGAGAATCCTACTTTTATTCGAGAGTATAGGATTGATTACCATTACTTTGTTAATTTCCTACTTTTTAAATATTTTAGTTATAAATATTGGAGTTAAGGGATATTTACAGACACAGTGGACTGCAACATATAATTTCACAATCACACCATTGTTATTAGTCTCTCCAATTTTAATTATCATTGCAGTGGTCGTTCCAATAGTCTGTTTTAATCATTTACAGAAACGAGAACTTATGGATCAATTAGATAATAGTTTGGAATAGTAATGCAAATATTATATGAAAGTTTCAAGAAGAATTTTACAACTAAATAAAGAAAAATGGAGGGTATTAAGTTGAAAGTAAAAAAATTTATGACTATAATGTTAACAGGGATTTGTATTTTAGGAAATGGAGCCATTGCATTTACATAGACAGGAGATAATGGTACAGAACTCCCGCAGCAGGTTATTGACATTGCTAATGGTTCAGATGATATTTATGGGTCGGTTGCACCGATTTCCCATGAGGAAAATCCAGAAGCAAGATTTGAAAGTGATGGGATAGATCATACACATCAGTATATTGCTGCATCTTCTTTAGTTATTTTAAATAATGATAAAGGGGCCACTGTATTTAATGATCCGACAAATTCGGCACTTTTGATGGAGAGGGGGGCGATTGGCCAGATATCTGGGGAAATGAAACTGACTATATGACTTTTTCTGGACGTTTTTATGATCCAGATACTGGAAAAACTGGATGGGACAGTCAAGTCCGACTGCAAGGACGCGAGCAGAATCTTATTACAACAAATCGGTTGTCGCTTATAAAGAAGGTGATACAGAGAGTGCAATGAGCTATTTGGGGAGAGGTGTGCATTACGTTTCTGATCTTAACCCACCTCATAGGAAATATATGGTGAAAGAGTTGGAAGCAGCACCGGGGTATCTGAAAACAGAAGAAACATGGTCCTTTGACGCAACCTATCAGAATCCGGAGCTGGAGGTGATTTCCCTTGCAAAAGAGATTCAAAATCAGCCGACAGTTGTAGAAATCACAAAAACTGACATCACAGATGAAAAGGAAGTGGAAGGGGCAAAACTTCAAATCCTTAATAAGGACGGGGAAATAGTAGAAGAATGGGTTTCCACAAAAGAACCGCATAAAGTGTATGCGTTAGAACCGGGCGAATACATCCTGCATGAAGAGGCAGCCCCGGAAGGATATCTTGTTGTATCCGATGTTCCTTTCGTTGTCGAAGAAACAGGGGAAATTCAGAAAGTAGAGATGAAAGATGAACGTCCATCCGGTCAGCTCCTGATTCAGAAGACAGATGCGGAAAATAAAGCACCGCTTGCAGGCGTAGAATTTGAGCTCCGCAATAAAGCTACTGGGGAAGTAGTTGGAACACTGGTGACCGGCGAGGATGGAACTGCAAAGAGTGAAGAACTGCCGATTGCAGTTTATGAAGAGGGCAAATATGTAGAACCGATTGTATATGTTCTTGTGGAAACGAAACCGTTAGAAGGTTATGAAGCGAATACAGAAGAGGTGGAAGTGGTATTTGAATATCAGGATGATGAAACCAAAATCATTGAAGTAACAGAAGAGGTTGAAAATACTAGAAAACCAGGAACTCCGCCGCCGGATGCACCGAAGACAGGGGACGATACAAGAGCATGGATTCCGGTTGTAATTATGAGTGTTGCCTTACTCGGAGCTTTCTTTATAGTAATCCGTATCCGAAGACGGAAAAGATAGAATATAATAATCGTAGAATGTAACATGTAATGATGGAGATTGTCACTTGGAATTCGAGATGGCAATCTCTTTTTTTATTGGAGGAAAGAATATGCGACATATTGGAGAAAAAATTATTTTGGTGCTCTGCATTGTGGTTTTTGGAATTGCAGCCATGAACCTTGTGGAAATAGGAAAGGAATATTATGACGGACAGAAAGAGTATGAGGAACTCAAGGAATACACAGAAGAAAAAGTGAACGGGCAGCAGGATGATCCAACAGAAAGTGAAGCGGAAGAGAAGATGATTGATTTTGAAGAGCTTCGCAAAATTAATGAGGATATTGTTGCCTGGATGCAGATTCCGGGGATTGATGTGGATTATCCGGTAGTACAGGGAGAAGATAATGAGTATTATCTGCATCATACATTCCGAAAAGAAGCAAATAAGGCGGGAAGTATCTTTTTAGATTACCGGTAATATGGAAATCACTTTTTACATCCGTTCTTGTGAATACTGGATTATAATTTCTATGAGAATATGGGTAAATACTGCTACGCACCGCAGATGCGGCAAGATCTTGACTAATAGCCCCCTAGAAACATACAAATTGTCAAGTACAAAAAGGCGATTTCCGAGTACTGGAATTCTGATTTCCAAATTTTCGGATCCTTGATTTCGAACCCCGGTTTTTCCGCAATTATTCGTTTTGCCTTCTTTCCTTAATAATTATGAGTTTATAAGGGTATGCTACGAAAAACATTTATGTTATAATTTGATTGGTAAATAGCATATAAGAATAAAATTATAAAAGGAATTATAAAATGGATAGACGTAAAATACTGATTGTAGAAGATGACTTCTCACTTGCAGAAGCAATGAAAAAGCAAATTGAATCTTGGGGAAATGAAGTTCTTTGTGTGACAGATTTTCAAAACATTATTCCTACATTTACAAAGTATGATCCACATCTTGTACTTGTGGATATTATGTTACCGTTTTTTAACGGTTATCATTGGTGTACTGAAATTCGTAAAATTTCGGATGTACCGATTGTTTTTATTAGCTCCGCTTCTGACAACATGAATGTAATTATGGCAATGGAAATGGGAGGAGATGATTTTATTGCAAAGCCAATTGACCTTGGTGTTATGACATCTAAAATTCAGGCGATTCTTCGACGTGCTTATGATATGGGAACAAAAATTCCTGTATTAGAACATCAGGGAGCGGTTTTGAATTTGAATGATTCTACACTTACCTATGATGGTGAGCGCATTGAACTTACCAAGAATGAGTTTCGTATTTTACAGACACTTCTTGAGAACAAAGGGAAAATCGTCAGCCGAGATACGCTGATGACTAAACTTTGGCAGATGGATGTCTATGTAGAAGAAAATACATTGACAGTAAATGTAAACAGACTTAGAAAAAAACTGGAAAATGCCGGACTTAACGATTTTATCACAACGAAAGTAGGTCATGGTTATATAGTAGAATGAGGATTTCATTATGATACATGAAAAATGGTATAAAGTATTGGTGTATTATATTCGCCAGTACTTATACACAGTATTGATGTTTTTGGGATTTACTGGAATATTCAGCATTATTTTTCGATTATATGATTTAGAAATTGAGGCGGTATTATATTCCGTAGGATTATGTCTGCTGTTTGCTTTTATCGTGCTTTCTATACATTTCTTTTTTTATAAAAAGAATCACCAACAACGGATGAGGATATTAGAAAATATTCGTTTACTGACAAATGATCTTCCAGAACCTAAAACATTGGCAGAAAAAGATTTGCAGGAAATGATATGGGAATTAAATAAACTTTTAGAGGTAAGCGAGACAATAAGGCAAACAGAACAACAAGAAAGCCTTGATTATTATACAACATGGGTACATCAAATTAAAACACCTATTGCTACAATGAAGATGATATTAGAGAGTGAAGATACAAAAGAACATAGAGAATTACTTGCAGAATTATTTCGTGTAGAGCAGTATGTGGAAATGGTTTTATGTTATCTTCGATTAGGAAATCAAGCATCTGATTATCTGTTTAAAGAGTATGATTTGGATCAGATTATCCGCCAGGCGGTTCGTAAGTATGCGCCGCAGTTTGTTCGGCGCAGAATACAGTTGATTTATAATCCCGTAGAGATAAAAGTTTTGACAGACGAAAAATGGCTGTTATTTATTATCGAACAGATTTTATCGAACAGTATTAAGTATACTCCGCAAGGTTCTGTGACAATTATGGTCACATCGGATAAGATTTTAAAGATAACAGATACAGGAATTGGGATTGCCCCTGAAGATGTTCCGAGAATATTTGAAAAAGGTTTTACAGGGTATAATGGGCGCTTGAATAAAAAATCAACAGGGCTTGGCTTATATCTTTGTAAAAAAGCGGCAGATAGATTATCGCACAAAATCAGTGTAGAATCCTCTCCCGGAATTGGAACAACGATTTTTATTGATTTGCATACCGAGAAACTAACTGTGGAATAAAGACCATCTTACAAAAATGTCACACCAAACGGCTGAAATGTCACTCGATTCGATGTCGGGCATTTCGGCTGTTTTGTTATAATGTGTGCAGTAAAAGAAATAAGGAGGTCATCGAATATGGCTATTTTAGAGGCAAAGAGCCTAAAAAAAATTTATACAACCCGTTTTGGTGGAAATCAGGTACAGGCATTAGCGGATGTATCGTTTACAGTAGAGGGAGGAGAGTATGTTGCGATTATGGGAGAGTCAGGTTCAGGTAAGACTACATTGCTCAATATTTTGGCAGCACTCGATAAACCTACGAGTGGAGAAGTGTTATTAGATGGAAAAAGCCTTTCTACAGTAAGAGAAAAGGAAATTTCTGCATTTCGTCGAGATAATCTTGGTTTTGTATTTCAAGATTTTAACTTGTTGGATACTTTTAGTCTTCAGGACAATATTTTTTTGCCACTGGTTTTGTCTGGAAAAAATTATAAAGAAATGAAAAGACGTTTGACACCGATTGCTAAGAAATTGGGGATTACAGATTTGCTTACAAAGTATCCTTATGAAGTCTCTGGCGGGCAGAAACAAAGGGCGGCAGTTGCAAGAGCATTGATTACAAGACCTAAGCTGGTACTTGCGGATGAACCGACAGGCGCTCTGGATTCTCGTTCCACAGAGGGACTTCTTCGCATTTTTAATGATATTAACAAAGATGGTCAGACAATTCTTATGGTAACACACTCGACGAAAGCTGCCAGTCATGCAAGCCGAGTATTGTTCATTAAAGATGGCGAGGTATTTCATCAGATTTATCGTGGAAATGATACGAATGAGCAGATGTATCAGAAAATTTCTGATACCTTAACTCTGCTGGCAACAGGTGGTGAACAATATGAATAATCGTTTTTTTTCAAAACTTGCAGCAACTAATATAAAAAAGAACAGCAAGACTTATATTCCTTATATCATAAGCTGTATTATGACAGTTACAATGTTCTATATTGTAAAATCTTTGTCATTGAATCCGGGATTTCAAATCATGGTTGCAGGGGATACATTGGCATATATGATGTCATTTGGGAGCATTGTTGTCGGTTTGTTCGCTCTTATCTTTTTGTTTTATGCAAATAGTTTCTTGCTTAAGAAGAGGAAAAAAGAGTTTGGAGTTTTCAATATTCTGGGTATGGAAAAATTCCACTTGGGAAAAGTCATGGCATGGGAAACAATTTACGTGGCGCTTATCAGCATTGTCAGTGGAGTGATTCTTGGTATTGCATTGGATAAAGCAATGTATTTGTTAATCCTACAAGTATTAGGTGTTGAAATACGTCTTGGTTTCTATATTTCGGGCAAAGCTATTTTAACGACAGTTGTTCTTTTTCTTAGTATTTTTCTTATTATATTTTTAAATTCTGTGCGTCAAGTTCATATGGCAAATCCGATTGAACTTCTTCATGCAGGAAATGCGGGAGAAAAAGAACCAAAAACAAAGTTTCTGACAGCGATTATAGGTGCTGTTTTTGTAGGTGTCGGTTATTATCTGGCACAAACAACAAAAAATCCAGTAACATCAGTTCCAATCTTTTTTGTGGCAGTTGTATTCGTTATTATTGGAACTTATTTACTTTTTACCGCTGGAAGTATTGTTTTGTTGAAGACGCTCCGTAAAAATAAGAACTACTACTACAAAACGAAACATTTTACAAGTATATCGGGTATGATTTACAGAATGAAACAAAATGCGGTAGGACTTGCTAATATTTGCATTTTATCTACGGCTGTTTTAATTGTCATATCGGCTACAACAGCACTTATGCTGGATATGGATGAGATGAATGAAACGCGTTATCCAAATGATTTTGCAATTTATGCAAATGATGCAACACCAGAAAAGAGTGAGGAAGGATTTGAAAAAATTCGGGAACTTCAAAAACAGATGAATTTACAAGTGACACAGGAAACTCAATATACTTATTTTTCATTTCCAACCGTTCGGGATAGAGATACCTTCCGAGCAGGTTCCATTGATCCGAGTACAGATATGAATGATGTTGCAAATCTTATTTTTGTGACATTAGATGATTATAATGCCGGAATGGGAACGGAGAAAAGTTTAGCAGATAATGAAATATTACTTTATGCGAATCGTTTAGCATATGAACAGCCAACGGCGAAGCTATTTGATAAAGAATATCAAATCAAAGAAACATTAGATGAATTTTTAGGGAATGGCTTGATTGCTTCTAATGCAACAAATAGTTACTTCATTGTTTTGCCGAATAACATGGAATTTGAGAAATTATATGAACAACAAAAATCTGTGCTGTCGGAAACAGCAGGAAAAATGCGGTATTATTATGGATTTGATACAAATGCTGACGAAAATGCGCAGAAAGAATTTTATAATAATACACTGCGTATATACGAGGAAAATTCCTATCAGGCAACTATAGAATCAAGTATGGCAGAAAGAACCCGCTTTCTTGGAATGTATAGTGGGCTTTTCTTTATTGGTATCTTTCTTGGTATTCTGTTCGTTATGGCAACAGCTTTAATTATCTATTATAAGCAGATTTCAGAAGGATTTGACGATAAGGAACGGTTTGAGATTATGCAGAAAGTCGGTATGAGCGACAGGGAAGTAAAGGCATCTATCCGTTCCCAGATATTAACGATGTTTTTCCTTCCTCCAATTTTAGCCGGGATTCATGTCGTGGCTGCTTATCCAATGATTACAAAGTTACTTGTACTTGTAAATCTTTTGAATGTCAAATTTTACATGATTTGTACGGTTGTGTGTTTTCTGATATTCATGCTGATGTATTTCCTTATTTATTTGTTTACAGCAAGAACCTATTATAAGATTGTTAGCAGGTAATAAATAAAGTTTAGAAGAGTATGTGTAGCAACATATAATGTTTGTGAAAAAGAGATAAATAATTGAATGTTTTTGTCAGATTATTTAAAGAGATAGGATTCTTTTATAATTAAGGAAGTCTGATGGAACTTTAATAAAGTTTCATCAGATTTCTTTTTTGTTTCTTTAAAATATAAAGTAATGGAATTGCAAAACCAACTAGAAAATCACTTCTAAGTTTGCCAGTTAGGGAGTTAATTATTACATTGAATATCGAAAAAATTACATAAAAAAAGAAATAATCATTTTATTTGTTATTCTTTGGGTGTGACAAAAATAAATAAAGGAGGAATGTGATTATGGCAAGAGACTTTAATTTAGATGTGCAGGCATTAAACACACAGGTCAATGCTGGAAAAGATACAAGATTGACAAGTATTGTATTATGTACAGTAAGCTGCAATTAAGATTTAGACTTTTCAATTACATTTTTTATAAAGATGCAATATGGAAAGAAAAAATGGAAAGGAGGAAATAATCATGGCAAAAGATTTCGATTTGGATGTACAGGCGTTAACTACGCAGGAAGGTGATGGAAAAGAGCCTCGCATTAAAAGCGTTGTACTGTGTACACCGGGCTGTGTTCCGACAGCGACACTCTGTACAAGTTGCATTTTTGCTTGTTCATAAAAAGTAAGATAGAACCGATAAAGAGATTAAACATGACAAAGGTAATTGGCTTTTGAACTTGTAACTTTATTAGTTTATCGTTATTGCTTTGAGGGGTAAAAGCTAGTAACTCCTAGCTTTTACCCCTCTATATGTAGAAACAGATAAAAATATTAAAAAGGTAAGGTTAGGGATAAATAATATGAAAAAAGAAAAGCATTTTAGAATTTTGCCTGATTTTATGATTAGAACGGCCATGTTGCCATTGGAAAGTATTAATGAAATTAAAACAGGGGATGAATTTTTAACATCTTTAGAAAAGTTTATTGATGAAGGAGTTATGGGGGAAGCAATTCTAGTGGCAAGTTCATCATTGAGTAATATGTTAGAAAAGAGTAACTATAATCAAAAAGATCGAAATAGCATAGCATTTAGTTTATATAAATATATTTCAAGAACATTTTCGCGTACAACACCATTTGGACTTTTTGCTAGTGTTGGGATGGGGACGTTTGATAATATTCAAAAGAATATTAATTTCCAAGAATTGGAATTCAAAAAAAATAGTCGTATTGATATGGAGTGGCTCTTGGGATTTATTGATAGTATGGAAAAAGAAAAACACATAGTAGCACAATTGAGAGTAAAAGCTAATCATACAATAGTCAAGTCGGGCAAGAGAATGGAACTTTTATTTCCGACTCATTGTGGACAAGGGGAAAAAATCGAGGGAACTATAACTGATACAATTTCTATTAGACTTACTGATGCTAGCAAGTATACTTTGGAAAAAGCTAAAGAACCTATAGTTTTTAGTAATTTAGTTGATGATATATATGAACAATATGGAAAAGAGATTGATCGAGATATTGTTTTTAACTTTGTTTGGGAAATGTTCAGGCAGGAATTTTTAATTAGTGAATTAAGACCACCGTTACTAGGAGAGAATCCTGTTGATTATCTTATAAAACAATTAAATAAAATCTCTGGTGTAGAAAAGGAAATTTGTTTTTTACAGCAGTTGCAAAAGAGGTTGGCTGATTACGATAATGAAAGGATTGGTAATGGTCTACAAAAATATCGCTTAATTGATCAGCAGATGCAAGGAATATTAAAAACAAAATCATCATTACAAGTAGACACTGTATTTTCAAATATAGTTTCTATGGATAAAAAAATAGCAGAGGATTTTGAAGAAGTGATTGAGGTCATGTGCCGGATTACCCCAATTACACAAGGATATCCATATATGAAAGAGTATTATCTCAAATTCATCGAAAAATATGGAACAGCGGTTGATGTACCAATACTTGATTTAGTAAATGCAAATATAGGAATAGGCTATCCAACTTATTATAGCACTGGGCAATATAGTTCACAGTATACCAATATAGAAAAAGCGAAGATTGCAAGACGAAAACGGGTTATTAGAAATCAGATTGAAAGTTCAATAATAAATCAGTTTAGCGAAATTGTTTTAGATGACAAACTAATTGCATCTCTAACATTGTCAAATGATTGGGAAAATAAGCTACCTGAGTCTATGGAGATTTATGGTGAAATAATAATACCTTCGCAAGGTAGCGATAATCGTGAGGCGTATACAATAATAGTGAATCCCAACTCCGGCTCCTTTCAGAAAGGATTAACTTTAGGAAGATTCGCAAATTTTTCGAAGGAAATTAAATCTACGGTAAAGGCTATGGCTCAGTGTGAGCAAGAATTAAATTCTAATACCATACTAGTGGATGTGACATATATACCAACATATGGTCGTACAGCTAATATTATGATGAGCAAAAACTGTTTTCCATATGAAATGGCAATTGGAACAAATATTCAGGATAATAAGGCAGAAATAAGGTTGGATGATATATATGTTTGTGCAGACAATCAACGTCTATTCTTAAAATCTAAGAGCTATGGAAAAGAAGTACGAGTTATGGCATCAAATATGTTGAACTTTGCATCTTCACCATATCTCTATAGATTGTTAAGAGATTTAAGCTATGAGATGAAAAATCAATGGCAACCTTTTGTATGGGATAATGAGGAAAAATATATTTTTACACCTCGTTTAAGATATAAAAATGTAGTTATTGTACCTGCACAATGGAATTTGTATCCAGAAATGTTTGAGAAAGAAGATTTCAAATCAGAGGAAACTTTTTTCACATCTTTTCAAAATATTGTGAGAAAATGGGGAATCCCCAAATATGTATTTGTAAAGTTTGCAGATAATCACATCCTTTTGGATATAACGATGAAGGAAGCTGTAAAATTTCTTCGAAAGGATTTGAATAAGGGAATAGTATTAAAATTAGAGGAAATGGTGGGGACTTTTGAAGAAAGAACATTATTTCAAGATAAAAATAATCACTACATGACGGAGGTTGTTTTTGAAGTAGAAAAAAAAGAGCGTGCAAAAAAAGAAGAAAAGATGTATCCATTAATAAAATATGAAGATACAAGTAGTCGAATATTATTTCCGGGTGAAGAATGGTTATACATAAATTTATATTGTCCTGAAAATACTCAGAATGAGTTACTTAGAAATAAGGTAGTACCGTTTGCTGACAAGCTTGTTTTGGAGGGCATTCTTCAGAAGTGGTTTTTTATAAGGTATGATGATGGTAAGCCACATATTAGATTAAGACTTAGAGTAAATGAAACCAAAAATATTGGAGGATTGCTGAATAAGGTGCTTGATTGGTTAAAAGATTGTAAAAAAAATGGAGAAATATTTGATGCAAATATTAAATCGTATGAAAGAGAAAGTGCAAGATATGGCGGACCACAACTCATAGAAATGGCGGAGAGTGTCTTTTGGAGAGACAGCCAGTTGGTAATTAAGATGCTAGACATTTTTGAGCATGAAAGTGTAGATAATCAAAAAATTTTAGTTGTGCTAAGTGTAATAAAAATATTAGAAGATTTGGGATTTACAAGGGAGGCACAGCTAGAACTTTTGGATACTTATGTTGATAAAAATTTATATAAACAAGAATTTAGGCCTATGAGAAAGAGATTATTAGATTTAATATCTCAAGAAGAAGGTGTGGATAACCATTTAGTAGAGAGAAAGACAATGCAATTATTCTTCGATAGAACAGAAGTATTAAATGAGTATGGGCGGCTATTACAGCAAAAAGGAGAAGTATTATGGAATAATGTATTTGATATTGCTTCCAGTCTGCTGCACATGCATTTTAACAGGATTTTTGGAGTAAATAGAGAAAAAGAGAAAGAAGGATTGGCATTAACAAGACATACTATTTATGCGTTGTCACAATATGAGAAGAATGTGAAGAAATAAGGAGGTAACTATATGAACAAGGTTTATGATAAGAAAACGTACAATAAAGTGTTAGAAATTTCAAAAAAAATTGTCATGAAACTTAGTAATACAGAATTTGTCCAGAAAGTTGTGTTTGAGGATGGGAATATATCCATATTTGGAGATCATCCTTGGGGAGATTTGGTTCTATCAAATGGCAACTTATCTATTTGTTTATTGATGGCACAATTTGATAAATTATTTCCGGATGAAGAGTTTGATTGGATTGCGCATAAATATTTTTTGAATTTACAAAAGACTTTGCTGGAAAATGGTATGCCTAATAACATTTCGATGTTTAGCGGTTTAACTGGAATGGCGTTTGTTCTTGACTATGCATCTCATTCAGGAACAAGATATAAAAATTTTAGAGAAAATCTACAGAAAAAGATTTTTGAATTGTTTGATATTTTGATTATGGAGATAAATTCATGTAAAAAAGTAGGTGCATCACCGATGGAGTATGATGTTATATCGGGATTGTCTGGGGTAGGGAGATACTTTCTAAGTATTTCTGAAAATCCAGAGGCATTAAAACGCTTAAAAGTAATATTGGAATATTGCATATCGTTAGTAGAACCTGTCCAGATAATGAACGAAACTGTTCCAGGATGGTATATTGCACCAAAGAATCTATTCACTAATGAAGATAGAAGAAAATATCCAAAAGGAGGTTTTAATTGTGGTGTGGCTCATGGAATTGCAGGACCGCTTGCTCTTCTAAGTTTAGCATATGAACATGGAATATGTATTCCAAAGCAAGAGAAAGCGATTGGGATAATGGCAGACTGGTTGATTGATAAAAAGGTAATTACAGATAAAGGTATAATTTGGCCGAGTTGGGTTTCGCTAGAAGAAGAGATTGGGTATCAGGATAGCAGTGCTAATCCAGAGAATATTCAGTATAGAGATGCATGGTGCTATGGAACAGCAGGAGTGTGTAGAAGTTTGTATTTAGCTGGCAGTGCAATAAAGCAAAAAAGATATATAGATATTGCTAAAGATGGTTTTACAGCTATATTACAACGTAATGTGGAAGATTGGAATTTAGAAGGAGCTACGTTTTGTCATGGGTATTCAGGTTTGTTACAAATGACAAATAGAATGTTCATTGATACTGGAGATGATATATTTGCAGAATTGATAAGGAAAGTTGCAAGTAAAATTCTTCAATTAGCAGATGCTCATAATCCTTTTATATTTAAGGATTATGAGGGCAATAATCATGTTAATAAAGCTGGTCTTCTGGACGGAGCGGCCGGAATTGCATTAGTGCTTGCATCTACATTAGAAATCACACCTGAATTTTCTTGGGATGCCTGTTTTTTGATTGCATAAGGAGGAAAGGACGAATGAATAAAATAGAACCGAAATCAACATGGGCGGATTTTTTTCGTTTGGTAAAAACAGTTATTTCTTCAAAGATTTTGTTGGTGCTAGCAATCGTGTTGAATGCATTATCATCATTCGTAACACTAATGATTCCATTATTTACAAAAGAGTTGGTAGACGGTTTTACAAAAAATGCTATAAATATTCAGAGTCTGTTATTGATGGGAATGTTGTTTGTATTACAGGCAATTTTAAGTGGACTTTCTATTTATTTACTATGCTTCTTAGGACAGAATATTACAGAAAATTTAAGATCACAACTTTGGAGAAAAATGATATTTCTTCCTATCCGATTTTTTGATGGACATAAAACCGGACAATTAGTTAGTCAGATGACAAATGATACAACTCAAATAAAGAATGTTATAACAAGTCATACAATCACGATAATTTCAGGTTTTTTTTCTATCACAGGTTCTATTATAATTCTGTTCATGTTAGATGCACAATTAACGTTACTTATCTTTGTATGTGGACTATGTATGATTCTATTTATTAGGCCGTTTAGTAGTAGAATGTACAATATAGCAAGGGAAAATCAGGAGAAAAACGCACAATTAACATCTTTGATAACGCAAACACTTTCTGAAATCAGACTGGTTAAAAGTTCAAATGCTGAGGAAAGAGAGCGGTATTGTGTAGAGGAGACTATAAAAAAACTTAAGGAGCTGGGAATTCGTAGTGGGAAAGTACAAGCTATTATGTCACCATTTTTATCATTGATAAGCCTTTTGATGATTGTGTCAATTGTTGGATACGGAGGAATCAGAGTAGCAATCGGAGCACTTACTGCAGGAAATTTGGTTGCATTTATTTTGTATGTATTCCAAATAATTACCCCGATGGTGCAACTTTTTTCAACGGTAACGCAGATAAATGTGATTAAAGGGGCAAGCGAAAGAATTCTTGATACCTTAAATGAAACAGAAGAAAATGTTTGGGATGGGGAAAAAATACAAAGCGAAAAATTTGAGATTAAATTTGACAATGTTCATTTTTCTTATGAAGGAGAAAGAGAACAGATTAAAGGCGTATCATTTACTGTACCAAAGAATTCTTTTACAGCTATTGTTGGACCTAGTGGGGCTGGGAAGACTACATTGTTTTCATTAATAGAAAGATATTATGAACCGCAGCAGGGAAAAATTCTTTTAAATGGCGAAATGGCGAAGGAGTATTCAATTAATGAATGGCGAAAGCAAATAGGTTATGTGCCTCAAGATACACCAATAATAGATGGAACGATGAAAGAAAATCTACTTTACGGGGTAGATCAAGAAGTAAGTGAAAAAAGATTTGAACAGGTAATAGAAATTACATGTTTATCTGAGTTTGTAAAAACTTTACCAGATAAGTATAATACATATGTAGGTGAAAGGGGAATTCGTTTATCAGGGGGACAAAAACAAAGAATAGGGATAGCTAGGGCAATTTTAAGGAATCCTCGATTATTATTGTTAGATGAATCTACTTCTAATATGGATAGCGTATTGGAAAAGAAAATACAAAAGGCTTTTACCAATATTATGAAGGATAGGAGTACGATTGTTATTGCACACCGGTTATCTACGATTCGTCAGGCAGATCAAATCATTTTTCTTGATGAAGGAAAGATAACCGGTATAGGAACACATGAACAATTATATAAAAATCATAAGCTATATCAGGAATATATAAAAGCACAATTTCCGAGAGATATATTGAAAACGAAAAACTAAAGTAAATATATGAAGAAAATATATAAATAAAGGCATATATTTAAAATGGTAAAAGAAATTACAAAAAAGTTACATGAAAAATCGAAATAATGACATATATGTTGGAATAGGATTTTATTATGTTAAACTACTAGTATAGAATAAATTAAATTTCTACTATATATTTTGAGGATAATGTATGGTAAAATAGTGTTATCTAAGAAAGGATGAACACTATGAGAAAAACATATCTTCCTCTGTCAGATGAAGACAGAGATTACCTTAAAGCATTATCCAAAAAGAGAACCATTCAGGCACAAGTTGTGGACCGTGCCAGAATCCTTTTATATAAAGCCGATGGAATGACATTCCAGCAAATTGCTGATAAACTTGCCATTAGTACTGCAACGGTACGCCTTTGTATTTCGAAGTTTCAGAAAGGCGGTTTAGATGCTGCACTGTTTGATGTTCAGCGTCCTGGACGTCCATCGGAAATTACTGATGATGCAAAAGCATGGATGATTCATATTGCGTGTCAGAGACCGACAGAACTCGGTTATGCACAGGAATTGTGGACGTTGACCTCTCTCCACAAATACATTCAGAAACATGCAGAAGAAGCGGGATATCCAAGGCTTTCAACCGTTACCAAACCGTATATCCAGAAATTTCTTAAGGAACAGGATATGAAACCCTTTAAAATCAAATATTACTGTGAAAAACGGGATCCTGATTTTGAATCAAAAATGCATGAGGTTCTGTTGGTTTATAAACAGATTGAAATGCAGTTTGATGAAAATGGTGATCTCATTGTTCCAGACGATTATAAACTGACGATTACGGTATCGTATGATGAGAAGCCGGGCATTCAGGCAATCTCCAATACGGCACCGGATTTACGCCCGACATCAGAACATGGGGAAGTATATCGTGATGCAGAATACAAACGTCTGGGAACGCTCTCTTTACTGGCTGGCATTGATTTACTCACTGGAGAAGCAATTCCGTTAGTAAGTGAGACCCATAAGAGTTCTGATTTTATTGAGTTTTTAAAGATACTGGACAAAAAATATCCATCACAGGATACCATTCGGATCATCCTGGATAATCATTCTGCACATACTTCCAAAGAAACACGGCGCTTTCTGGATACTATGCCAAAGGGACGTTTTAAATTTGTGTTTACACCAAAACATGGCTCATGGTTAAACATGATTGAAAGCTTCTTCAGCAAGATGACCAGACAGATGCTTCGAGGAATTCGTGTCAATACCAAACAGGAGTTGGAAGAACGAATTTACAAGTACTTTGACGAAGTGAATCGTGAACCCGTGGTTTATCACTGGAAGTATAAAATGGATGAAATCAGTGAAGAGGAAGCAGTATCAATTTAATATAGCAATTATTTAATATTCGTTATACTAGAAAATTTAGAAGGTAAAAGATATGAAGAAAAAACTATCAAAATTATTTTGTATGAGCGTGGTGCTATGCATGCTCGTGTCAAGCAATGTGTTTGCACAAGAAGAAAACTTAACGGATTCAGAGGTTATTGATTTTGAACAATCTGAGTTTGAGAAGGTAATTGAAGAAATTTTGCAAATTCAGAAAAGCAATCCGAGGATTACAGAAGAAGAAATTTTAGTCATTATGGATGAGAAATCCGATAATACTAAAGAGGCCAGAGGGATTAGCGATATTTGGAACGCTCTTACAGATGCTGAAAAGAAATTGTGTATTCGTTATCCATTTGCTGCATTAAAGGTCAATGACGCAAGGAATATAGCAACAGAACAGACTGAAAGAAAATTTGGATATAGTGGTTTAGGAGATCGTAGTGATGCCTTTAGACATGGTATATGGAATGCAGAAATGACAATTTTAATTGGTGCAGAAAAAGCCGAATTATTTGCAACTGCACACGAAGATAAGGATACTTCTGGAATGGAATCAGATGGTCATACAAAAGAAGAGCATAAAAAGATGGATTTACATAATAACAGTATAGGACGGCGCATTGGCAAAGAGAATCAGAATTTGTCAGAGGAACAGATGGCAGATTATATATATGAGTTAATTTATCAGGAACCTTCAGAATTTATTTGGTTAAATGATTAGTAAAAAACACATCAAAGCAATTTTGCTTTGATGTGTTTTTTGTGCGGAGGATCCGGTAAAGCTGAGCACCTACTAATATAAATCTGGTTGTGATAATTGCAGGTGAGTCTTGTAGCAAGCTTTTAATGTTTTTGGGTGACTGATTGTGGTGAAGAGAGGTATGCATCGTGAGAATGGTACAAAATAGCAGCCTGTAACGTAAAGTGAATTGCAGCATCTTTACGTTCACACTAAAAATACTACATAAGATATAGAAATGTGGATGTACCTTAAAGTTAGGTTTTATGATTCGAAATATTATGGAATAATCAAATTATTTCACTTGTCCTTTAAAAGTTACATTGAAAATAGGTTTTTTTTACATTTAAAGAGAGAAACTACTTAGAAGATATATAATTCAAATTTAGAAAAATTATTTAAAACAAGTAGTATATGTTCTTAGAATAGGATGTATCTATGTGTTAATAAGTCGATTTTGTGTGTGTATGATATACATATATTTATAATATAGAGGTGATTGAATGAAATCAGAGGAATACATGCACAAAGGTGATATGCATTTTAAACGAAAGACAAATCGTTTATATGTAGAGATGGGGAAAAGACTTCGTATATACCGTATTGAATTAAACTATACACAAGAACAGATGTCAGAAATCTTGGAAATGAGCTCAGCTTACTATGGAAAAGTAGAAAGAGGAGTACATGGGTTGTCTTTAGAAAAACTTGTACTTGTGAATAAGAAATTAGATGTGGATATAAATTATCTTTTAACTGGAATTAGGCGGAGTGAAGTGTCATTGGAAAAAATTATAGATGAATGTCCGAAAAGTAAAAGATACGATATGGAACAATTAATTAAACATGCGGGAAACTTAGTCAGAGAAACTACGGAAGAGAAAAATGGATTTGGATTAAAGGATAAGTAGTATGTTAGAAATTGCAGTGTGTGATGATGAAACATTAGTAGCGGCGAATATTGAAATGATGTTAGAAGAGTTGGCTTTAAAAACCGCTACGTTAATTACTACAGATGTATTTTATGATGGGAGTACATTAGTCGATTATATTAAGCAAGGAAACAGATATGATATTATTTATCTTGATATTGAAATGCTGAAGCAAAACGGAGTGGATGCAGCCAGAGTGATAAGGGAATGGGATAAGAATGTGTTGATAATTTATGTAACCAGTCATGAAAGTTTTGCAAAAGAAGTTTTTGAAGTATCGGCATTTAGATTTATTACAAAACCGATTGATAAAAAGCTTTTTTCAAAATATTTTGAAGATGCCAAAAAAGCAATAATGGGGAAACCAAAATATTTTCAGTATAAATACAATAAAATTTCATATAGGATTCCAATTAATGAAATTATGTATTTTCAGAGTGACAAGAGAATTACATATATTGTTACAAGTAGTGGAAGTGAAAAGTGTTATGGGAAATTGAATGATATTGAAAAAAGGCTGAATGAATGCAGTATTTTCTTTTATAGAACACATCAGTCATTTTTAGTAAATCCTCAGTTTGTGGTGACTTATATGTATGATTCTATACAATTGTCAGATGGAACAATTTTGACCGTGAGTGAGAACAGAAGAAAAAATGTCAATAAATTATTTTGCACATTAAAAGGAGAAGATATTATTGTTTGAGGTTTTTGGGAAACCAGTGGCAGAATTGTTTGTTGTTTTTCTGTCTGCTACAATTTTAAAAATATATTTCGGAACATTTTTTATACAATATTCTCAGCAGAGAAGAAGCTTGTTTTGGTGGTTGGGGTATGTTGTTTGGCAAATTATAATCAGTAGAATAAACGTTCTACCAGGATATATAAATGTCTTGATCAGCCTGATTTTTGTAACAATGATTGCCATAACTGCTTATGAAGGACAATTATTGCAGAAAGTAGTATTTTCGGTACTAATAAATGCAATATGGATGCTGATTGAATTCTTAATTGGATATCTTTTTATTCTTAGCGGAATGCATATTTATTATAATATGCCACAATTCTTAGGTTCATTGCTTTCAAAATTATTGACATTACTATTTATAATAGGGCTAAATAGATTTTATAAGAATGAAAATATAAGGAATTTATCAAAAAAGAATAACATAATTTTACTGTTGATACCAATTGGGAGTATGTTTGTGGTTTACAATATATTTGTGTTAAGTGTTGAACTTGAAAATCAGAAACATATAAGAGGGTCTTTAGCCAGCTCAATTCTAGTATTAATTATTAATATTGTCATTTTCAAACTTTATTTAAAACTGTCGAAAGAAAAAGAATTACAGAGATATAATACAGTTTATGAAAAACAGTTGGAGTTGTGCAATCAACATATGATAGAAAAAGAAGCTATTATGATGGATTTTCGTAACGCCCGACATGACATGAAACAACATTTTATTGTGTTAATGGAGATGCTTGATAATAATGAAAATGCTCTGGCGACAGAGTATTTAAGTAAATTAGTAGATATGAACTTGTTAAATAATATCGGAATATCAAAAACAGACAATATAGTTGTAGATTCACTGATTAATGCTAAGTATTCGACTGCCTTAAAAATGAATATAAGATTTGATGTAGACATACATATTCCTATGCAGTTACCATTTGAAAGTGCTGATGTTAGTGTTTTGATAGGTAATATTTTAGATAATGCAATCGAAGCATCTGCGGAGCTCCCTGAAGAAAAAAGACATATTCGTTATTTCATGAAATATGAAACTAATATATTAATAATTACAGTCATTAATGCCTTCTCAGGAAGGATAAATAAGAATAAAAATGGAACAATTATTACATGCAAAGAGATGCCGGAAAATCATGGAATAGGATTGGACTCAGTACGAAAAGTTGCAGATAAATATCATGGATCAGTTGTAATTGAAATCGAAGAAAATACATTTATCATTAAAATTATTTTATGTGATATACCCCCAAAATTACATAAAACCTCATAATAATTACATGTTGCATATATCAGAATTTTTTAATGTTATATTATAATAAAAAAAGAAAGGTAAGATTGAAAATGAAAAAAACAAAATTTAACTTTAAAAATTATACAAATGTGGTTGCAAGTTTAGCCATGATGTTTAGTTTTATGGCAATTAACAGTAGATGTGTTTGTATATTCCATCAGCCGAAAATGCCAAATGAATTGAGAAAATTAAAACGTGATTGACATGGAGACGATTGCACGAAAATTCACAAAATATTTGTTAGAAAAAGATGCAATCACATTAGATGAATATGAAATTTGCAGATATGGATTGTTAACCGGAATGGAAATGATTCTATGTGTAATGACATGTTCTATTATAGCGGCGTATATGGGAATGTTTACAGAATGTAGTATTCTTTTTACTGTGTTTTTTTCTGTTCGTTCATTCGTTGGCGGATTGCATATGAATAGTTATAAAGCATGTTTTGTTTTCTCATGCTTAGTGGTGTTTTCTACCTTAGCAGCGGTAAAATATTTTCCGGTGGCTAAAATAATATCATTTGCATTTTCTATTGGGGAGTTAGTTTTACTGCTATGTTTAAAACCGATAGAAAACGCAAATAGATATGTAAATGAAAAAGAGAAATTAGTTTTTTTGCGTAGAATTAAGCAAGTGGTAATGATAATTTTGGTAATACAAATTTTACTCTATGTTACGAATCTTGAAAGTTATCAGACGACAATTACATATAGTTTAGGTATTATTATTTTTTCAATGTTCTTAGGAAGAATAAAGAATAGGATTGATAAAGTATGAAAATATTATTGATTAGCGAAAGTGACTTGATTTATTCGCAGATGAAAAGAATCGTTGATGAAAATGCAAAAGTAAGTAGATTATCGTTTGAAGAAATGGAAGAAAAGGAACTGCTGTCTTGTGATATTGTTATTATTGAATTTGATTATATGAAAATATCAAATAAAAAATTTAAAATCATTTTAGACATTAAATGCAAAAAAAATCTTCCGATTCTTGCGCTTTTAGAAGGTGGAAGTATTTCTGATCAATTTGAGATTTTAGCGATGGGAGCATTGGATTTTCTTGAAATACCAGCGACAGATGAAATGTTTAGTGAAAAAGTACATCAACTATATAAATGGAAATGGTATTATGATCGGGAAAAGAAAACTATAGTGTGATAGAGAAAGCGTTTTTAGCGGCTTATGAGCTAAAATGATGTGAAAATGAATAAATGGGAGACCTTTGGTGCATTGAAAAAAATATTATATTTATCTTATAAATATAATCCTGATAAGAGCCTATATTATCTTTTGGCTTCTCAATATAAGATAGATTTTCAAGAAATATTTAAAAACGATATAAATATATTCAGTGTAGAGTATGACTTGTGCATTATAGAGATGCAGAAGTTTACGGATGAGAGCAAAAAGGTGATACGCGAGGTGCGTCGACAAATATATGCGCCGATATTTTTTTTATCTGGAACAACACATACAATATTACAAAGAAAAGAGATAAAGTATGCTATTGAAAATGGTGCTGACGAATACATGGGCAGCCCTATTTTTGAGGAAGAAGTTATAGCTAGAATCCAAGCACTAATTAGAATTCAATACTTGTTTAAAGGTGCTGCATCAGTATGGGAGTATCGAAAGCTGCAGATTATACCTAAATGTAGACGGATTTTTAATGAAGGGGAAGAAATTTTATTGACAAAAATAGAATTTGATATTATATGTTTTCTAGCACAACAAAATGGACGGGTAGTTACTTATAAAGAGCTGTATGAAGCTGTTTGGAACAGAGAATATCTTCAGGATGATGCAAATATTATGGCACATATACACCGGATTCGTCAGAAGGTAGAAAGGGACATAAAAAACCCGAAATATATACAGAATGTGTATGGTGTCGGATACCGCTTTGGGGAATTTGCTCAATAGATCTCTTAGAATACTTTTCAAAGATGGTGGACAAATGGCTGGCTTTGGTTTATCCATCTATAACATTTCGTATTTCAATACACATTAAATTGTATGAATACATATTGACTGCCACTATATGTTGTGTTACTATAAAAATGAAATTTGTATTTGTATTCATCAAAAGATGGATAGTGTATTTTGGTTTCGGAAAAGTCCGGAAGTGAATTATGAGGAATTTGAGATTCCTGTCTGTCACAAGAAATATAAGTGAGGCATTTAGAATGAAGAAATTCTAAGTGCCTTTTTTGTGTTTTGTATGCGGTTAGGATGAAGACAAGTACAGATGAAAGAAAAGGATAAGGAGGTGTAAAGAAAAATTGAAAGAAAGGAGGATACGAATAAAGTGAATACGAATAAAATGCGATACCAGTGACAAAGCGTTTAGAAAGAAGTTTCTAAGCGCTTTTTTAACAGGAAATGAAGGAGGATATACATGAACAAATCAATTATGATGGGAAGACTGGTAAGAGATCCGGAGATTAATTACACAACAAAGAAAGATGGGGATGAATTTGTTGTAGCAAACTTCCGTATTGCCGTAGATAGAAAATACAGTGACGAAACCGATTTTTTTCCATGTACGGCATTCGGCTGGCTGGCAGAATTCGTAGAAAAGTATCTGTATCAGGGCATTAAAATCGTAATCACCGGAAGAATGGAAAACAATAATTACACCAACAAGGATGGGGATAAAGTTTACGGTGTAAGACTCTGCTGTGATGAGATTGAATTTGCCGAAAGTAAGAACAGTCAGGACGACGATGAAGATGATTCCAAAAACAGGAATAGAAGTAATAAGAGCAGACAGAGTTCATCAAGAGGAAGGAAGAGTTCAGGAAGTCAGCGCTCATCAAAAAGCAGTTCGGGGAGATCAGGCAGAAATTCCAATTATTCTTCCGGGAAGAGCAGCCGCAGTAGTAGCCAAAGAGGTCGGTCATCCAGAAATGATGATGTGGATGAGCAGTTTGATGATATGGACTACGAAGAATTTGATTAAAGCATCCTGGGGGATTTCCCCCGGGAAGAAAGAGGTAGTTTATGGAAAAGCTAAAGAGGTTGGCAGAAAAATATAAATGGCTTTGTATTCTTACAGGTGGGATTGGATTTTTTCTATCCCCTTTTTTATGGCCGTTTTTTCTTATGATTATTTTCCAGTCTTTAAGTCTTGCGGCGCCCATCATAGTAGCAGCGTTTATTATAAAAACTGTACGGGAGGAAAAAAAAGATGAACAGAAGAGTAACAATGGAAGTAACCAGACCGAAAGCACAGATTTTGATACCTCAAAAGATGTATCAGACAGGAGAGATTCAGCGTATCAGAAAGATGAGAAGGCAGATTTATCGGAAAGATACCAAAAAGAAGGAATGCAGCCGCTAAAGGAACCTAGTATACAGCATGAGAAAAGTGAGGAGGAATGCAAGGCGGTTGTCTGGTATCAGATGGAGGGGCAGGAAAGAATCCAGAACCTGAAGGCAAAATTAGAAAAAACAGGTATCTGGAGATTTTCCATCACTCCGGAAGGTGTCTGCTGTGTGCCGGAAGGAAAATATTTTCGAAGAGTGGGGATGTTGCGGGCATTCCCGGCTCACGAGACAAAGATATTAATCCAGTACTTACATAAAGATCATATCCATGCTGTAAAAAAAGGAAAATATCTATGGTTATCGTGGGGAAAGGAGCGTAAGTAAATGATACATGCAAAATCCATTGAACGAATATTTTATAATGCCGGGAATGGTTATACTGTTGCCGCTTACCAAACAGAAGAGGAATTACCGAAAAAAATTGTCCGTTCTCATCCGGGAAACACCGGATATTTTCAGGCAGTTGGGATTGAACTTCCGACCGGTGACGGTGTAGAGGTTGAACTGGACGGTGACTGGAAAGAGACAAAGTATGGCATGCAATTGGACGTTTCATCGTTTCGCATCTGTATTCCCGAAACAACGGAGGGAATCAAAGCTTATCTTGCATCTGACATGATCAAGGGGATTGGCCCGGTAACAGCGGAACGCATTGTTGAGAAATTTGGAAAGAAAACATTGTACATTATGGAAAATGTGCCAGAGAAGCTGCTGGAGGTTTCAGGGATTACCGAGAGCAGGCTGGAAACAATCATGGAGGGGTATCAGAAGAGCCGGCAGTTGAGAGAATTGATGGTTTATCTGGCGCCTTTTGGTGTGACCTCGAACAAGTTAATGCGGATACAGGAGCATTTTGGAAACAATGCTTATCCAATTATTAAGAAAAATCCGTTCCGATTGTGTGAAATTAAAGGATTTGGTTTTTTGACGGTAGATCCGATTGCCAGAAAAGCGAAAAACTTTAAAGCAGATAATCCGGAACGCATCAAAGCAGCAATTTTGTATGTGCTTCAGCGTGCCGCTGATGAGGAAGGACATCTGTTTTTGAAAAGTGAAGAAATTGTAGAACGGTCTGCCGAGCTTTTAAATCATGCAAAAGACAGACAGAAAGTTTCGGAACGTATAATTAAGGATATTGGGAATGAAATGATACGTAAGGATCAGACATTGATTGGAAATGGTGGTGGAATCTATACCAAACGAAATTTTGAAGTGGAAATGGGAGCTGCGGCAGAGTTGATGCGGCTTTTAAAGCGAAAGAGGAAGAAAGTGGATATAGAGCCTCTTCTGCAGCAGATTACAGCCGAAGAAGGAATTACATTAAGTAAAACACAGGAGCAGGCAGTACGCCAAGTGTTCCAGTATCCGGTATCTATCATCACCGGAGGGCCGGGAACCGGAAAGACAACTTTGATTCGCATTATCATCCGAATTCAGGAAAAATTAAACAAAGATTCTTTAATTTTGCTTTGTGCGCCGACCGGGCGTGCAAGAAGGCGTATGTATGAAAAAACTGGATTTCCGGCAATGACCATGCAGAAAGCAGTGGGGATTCCTTCAGAGAATGAGGACGAGGAGGAATCGTGGCATGCCGGTAAACTGGAAGATGATTTTATCATAGCAGACGAGTTTGGCATGTGTGATATGTATCTGGCAGACCGATTTTTCTCAGCCATAAAAAAGGATGCAACCCTTGTTATGATAGGAGACAAAGATCAGCTTGGCAGCGTGGGACCAGGAAATGTATTTCATGAGATGATCATTTCAGGGATGATTCCGACTACCATTCTCGATTCCTGTTTTCGTCAAGAGGAAGGAAGTACGATCGTGGAAAATGCAGTACGCATCAATCGGAAGCAGACAAAGCTCATATATGATGATACCTTTGAATTCTATTCAGCGAATGCGCCGGAAGATGCTTCAGAGATCATACGTGATTTGTATGAGGATTACTGGAAAACACATGGGAAACAGACTGATGATATACAGGTACTTTCACCATTGAAAAAGAATACTGCGGCAGGTTCCGACGCACTCAATGAGATGTTGCGGGAAGTGGTTAATCCAAAACGGCGTGGACGGAAAGAAATAAAGAACGGAGGACGTCTTTACCGAGAGGGAGATAAGGTCATGCAGACAGAAAACAGAGATGATATTTCAAACGGTGATCTTGGCGAAGTTGTGAGCATTTTTAAGAAGGAGGGAAAGACGGTGATGCGCGTAGACTTTGGAGATGATCGGCTTGTGGAATTCTCTGATGATGATTACTGGCCGCTGGTTCATGGGTATGCAATGTCGGTGCATAAATCTCAAGGAAATGAGTGCCCTGTTGTTATAATCCCTATGCTGGGGTGCTTTTGGCGCATGTTACAGAGAAATATTTTTTACACTGGAATCACACGTGCAACAAAAAAGGTGATTATTGTAGGAAGTAAACGGGCAGTTGCTCAAGCTATCCGAAATAATACAACGGCTAAACGTAATACACTTTTCGGAATGCGTTTAAAACAGGTAGGAAAAGAATTATTGAATGCATATGAACAGCGTAGTGCATAAATCATAAAAATTATTATAAAATAAAAGTGAGCGGTTCATCATTACGATGAATCGCTTTTCTTAATAATATGGAAGGAGAAGCTTATGTATTTTACAAAAATGAGCGAAGAGTATTTTCCGGCTGTTATTGATTTAGAAAAACAATCTTATCCTGAAGAAATGCGCATGGGAATGGAAGGTTTGAAAGAGGAAGCAACGCAGCCGGAGTTTTTTTATTATTCAGTAGCAGGTTTTTCTAAAGGAGAACTTGTGTGTTACATTGTTGCATATATTCCTCAGATTTATGCCGAGTATCACTCAAAGCAGATTTATATAGCTGATGTAAATTGCCCGAATTTTCAATATTTACCAAGATTATTGTTATTCTTTTTCCAGCAATGCGAAAAATGGAACCGTAATAAGAAGCTTTTTCATGCAGAAATGAGAAGTACATCCTACCATCTTTTGGATAGTCTTTATAAATGCAAAAAAAGGGGGATAAAAATTATAGAAGATCATATTTTGCATAAATATTACGATAATGGAGAAGATGCTCATCATGTGATTTTTAGCGTCGATTTAGAAATATTAGAAGAAAGCAATTGGAAATATGGTTTTTGGAGACAGATTGATGAGATGCCTATTGGAGAAAGCGCTTATATATCGTCAGTGCTGAAATTTTTGAAGAAACCGATACAGGATGGTGTTGATTTTCACAAAAAGAATCATATGAAATTTATAATGCGTAATATGATTGAAAAATGGATAGATTACTATAGTATGTTCGGAGAAACGATCCCTATAACATCTGACTATTTTTTATATAACAGGATCCCGGAAGAAGCGAAGGACATGGATAATCATGAGATTATACATAAGTTTTTTCAAAAAGCATTGGATCGTTATCAGTTATTTGGATACCAAGAAAAGAAAGATATGAGAGATAATGAAAAAGGATATTGTTATGATGACTATAGAAAATGCCTTAAAATATACAATAAAGGCAAAATCTATAACACATCCTATCGAAATTCGTTATCAGGCTATCGCTGGCTGGAACGTACCTCCAGAGAATTTGGCGAACAGTATTTTCGAAAATATAAACGCACATATTATGTAAGTTATTTTAATAAATTTGGTTTATATCATCCCATGTATCCGGTCCCGTATATAACAAAAAATTTATATTTGTTCTATTTGGACAGAATGCTTATTATTAATAAATATTTAAAAGAATTAAATGAATTGTGTGAGAATGAAAATGAACAGTTTATTTCCATGTGTGAGACAATTTATCATATAGTATCAAAAAAATATGCATCCGGGTGTATTGAAAATATCGTCAAACGAAGAAACAAAGAAGAGGGGAATTATTTCCATGACTGGAATCTGATTGTACAAACATTATTTGATGGGAAAATGCTTCTTACAACTGGTGCAATGAAAGCTATTTTAACAAAATCATATAATCAAGCTTTCAATACATCAAAAGTTATAGAAGGCGTATGCCGGTACCTTAGAATAGAAAAGGAATTACAATTGCAGCCTAGTCAAAAAAGAGCACGTAAAAGATTGAGCAGTCTTATTAGAAAAAATAAAGATTGTAATGATTATCTGATGGAATTAAAAGAACATGTAATGGAAGCATATAGTAAAAAACTGAATTTTTCAGAAATGGAAAAAGAGATGGTGACAGATTATATGCAGCGCATACAGACGTATTGTCCAAATGTTGTATTATATGATTTGTTTCGTGAATATGGAGATCATAACTTGTCAAAATTCATACGTGGAAAATATCCCTGTTTGTTTAAAGCGCAGGAAATCCGTCTGTCTTATGAGGGATTATCATCCTTTGTGAAAACATTGTTGAAAAAGCAAACAAGGCAGGCAAAACATATTTATCGCAGGCTGAAAAAGGAAAACCTGTTACATACAGTTTTGGAAGAGAAGATAACGCCGGTTCAGTATCGTGAAGTGCTGGAAATTATGAAATTTCATAATGTAGAAAATCTTCCGGATGAATTAAAGAAACTATGTAACTTTAAGGTGTTAGTAGAAGCAAAAGGTTCCCCGGAATATCTGACAGCGGGTGATGCAACGGTGTGCTGTATGAGCTATGGCAGTATCAAGGCAAAACAGTATGCACTGGAAAGAGGATTTGGAATTGTAAATGTTTATTATAAGAACAGAGTGATTGCCAATTCTGTGATATGGATCAATGAACCTTATAATTGCCTGGTGCTGGACAATATTGAAGTGCATCCAAATTATACGGTTTATAATGAAATTTTAAAAACATGTTTTCGCACTGCTGCAGAACAGCTTATGAAACAATATCAGGTAGGATGGGTTGTACAAGGTACCTGCTATAATGATCTTATATTGTACAATGATGAGCAGATTGAAATTAGATTTCCAATGATGAAGCCGAAAGAAGTACAGTTGAAAACATTTTACTCAGATGCGGTCAAGTGCAAACTCGTTTGTGAAAAAGAACCGAATACGGGGATTAACTCTTTGGTGTCGAATACTTATCTTTCAGCAGCATAAACGTGTTAGACATTAGAAAAAGAGAGTCTCTCTTTTTCTTGACACTAAGAATGGACAATGCTAAGATAAGGTTGTAATTATTATTTTACACATCTATGATGTGTCCTGTAACTTTAGTTCCATCGGCATTTAGGATGGAAGTATTTAATTTCAGAGAATTCTGCATAAATTTCAAATTTAAAATGACAGGCAAAGTATGAAAAGAAAGAATCATGCTTTGCCTTTTTTATTTGCGAAAAAGGAGGATAAAGAAAACGCATGGTCAAGAATGCCGATGCTCATTTGGAATATGCAGAAAAGAACGAAAGGAGGAATATTTTTTATGGCGGCATTATATGAAACATGGACATTTCAGGAGGAATTACCGGATTTATTTCAGAAATTGATTCATGACCTGGGAAGAACCAAAACGAGTACAAAAGTTTCGGACTGCTCACAATATAATTCACTTCGGGCAAAATCTGCCACATTGCATGCGCCCACATTACGTGCAATTTTATGGCTGTCGGGGGTATTTGCAGGTGCAGAGACGGAAGGTGCGCTCGGCAGACAGTTCGGTGAGGGCAATACAACAAATTATTATTGTATGGAATGTAAAAATGGCGAGAGCCATTATGCTCTGATTTATAACTGGAGAAATGGAAAGTTTAAAGGCTGTGTACAAAAAGCGGATACGGTGTCGGTTTTACCATCCATACAGGAGGAACAGAATATAGCAGAACGGTACATTGCACTGCTTGCGTTTGCCAGCACGTGTTATGGAACAGAATTGTATGATATGGAATTCACGCAGCATTTTGAAAAAATAATGCAAATTCTGGATATGAATGAAGAAATAGATGAAGAGGAGTTTCTGTCCAGTGCGTATATTTGTTGTGACAATTTGTACCGGCGGGTGGAATCCTGTATTCCATTAGAAGACGGCGGAATACCGATAGGAGAGCCACAGTTTACAAATTGTGAGTTTATTGAGTCTTATCGGTTGAAATCCGGTTTATATGGTGCAAACCAGACAGAGGTAGGGGTGTTTCAACTGCTGACAGCAAAAAGACAGCTTACAGAATCAACAATCGGGGAACTGAAAGCGTTTTATTATCAGGGGAAGGAAGTTGAGGAAAAGTATCAGGCCTTGATTCCAAAGTTACCGGATGATTACAAAGTGAATACGGCTACACAAGAAATTCTTTCCATGATTGTAAATACTCCTTCCCGGCTTTTTATGATGGAAGGGGATTCTGGTTCAGGGAAAACAACAGACACAAAGATTATTGCACAGCTGCTCGGGTATCCTCGGTTTGTATTTACATGCGGACCGGGAACGGAAGAGGTGAGCCTTATGGTATCCCTTGTTCCAAACGTAGATACGACTGCAAAGATATCAGAAAGTGAATTGCCGACATATGAAGATTTTCAGATAGATCCCGCTTCTGCTTTGGCAGTGTTGACAGGGAACTACCAGATGGAAATTGATGAAGCAACCGCATTTCGTGAAATATTGAATGCAGCAGTTCAGCAGGGATATAAGCAGGCGAAAATGGAAAAGGACTTCGTGAAAACAGAATCTACAATCATTCAGGCCTGCCGGATGCCGGCGGTAATAGAAATTCAGGAAGTTGCTATGATTGAAAAGCCGGGAACCCTTACTCGACTGAATGCTCTATTTGATGACGACGCAAAAACAGACCTACTGAATGGCGAAGTAATAGAAAGACACCCGGATACGGTGGTGATCATGACAACAAACATGGATTATATCGGATGCCAGATGTTCAATGAATCAGTATTGTCAAGAATGCATCTGGTACAGCACCGGAAAGAATTGAGTGTGGAAGAAATGGCGGAACGTGCCATTTTCAAAACAGGCTGCAAGGAAAAAGAGCTGATTTACCAGATGGCAGCAGCCATCAGTAAAATCAAGAAATATCTGAGGGATAAGCAGATACGCGGCGGTGTATGCGGATACCGGGAACTGGAAAACTGGGTGTGGAATTATATGACATCAAAAGATGTTTTGGAAGCAGCAGTAAATGCTGTAATTAGTAAAGTTTCTCCATTTCCAGAAGAAAGGGACACTATTTTAAGTACATTCATTGAGCCGGCTTTTGAAGAGGCGGCGTAAAGGAGGACTATGAGAAATCATCAGGAATGGAAACAACGTGTGCAGGAAGAAAAAGAAAACCTGGAGGATTATGAAGTTTTTGAATCGGCGGATTACAGGACAATGTTACATTCGATCGCCTATGAAATAACGGCGGGGACTTTGAAAACGGTGAATCTTGTAAAAGAACCAAATGAACCTTATGGAGGAAGATGTTCCAGTTTACGGGTGCTACTCAATATCGCAAATCAGGTAACTATGAGTTTTCCAACGCTTGCATTAAGAAGTGATAGTATCGTTGGTATCTTGGGGCATGAGTGCGGACACTGGAATTTGTCAGATTTTGAACTTCGAAAAACCTATCTGGATGAAATGAGGCAAGGAAGATGGATGATACAGCTGCCGCTTCCGCAAGACTGGACTGGACAAGAACAGATGATGGAAATTCAAGAATTTCTTACTGGAGATCATCCAGCTGCAAAATATATAATGACAGAGACTGCCGCATTTATCCAGAATATGATTGAAGATGTGTATATAGAAGAAATCATGTGCAGAAGGTATCCGGGAAGTATCAGGCGTGGAATTTTACAGAACCGTATGCGGAACATGGAGAGAGTTCCCAGTATGAAAGTCCAATTAAAAGAGGGATACCGAAAGATATCAGTGATGTTAAATCTGATGGCACAATATTCCCTGACAGGAACGGTAAATAACTGGGAGATGGAAACAGATATTTTACTTGATTTGCTGGAAGAGACAAAACCGGTTATTGATTCCGGAGTCAGATGTAAAGATCCATTGGGACGTCTGGAGGCGGTCAACAGACTTCTTCTGTTGATTTGGGAATTGTTGAAAACAGAGATAGAAGAGATGGAGAAAAATATAAAACAGGAAGAACAGCCCTCTGAAAAGAATGGAAACGGGCAAAAGGAAAGTGATGGAAAAGATGCCGTTTCATCTAACACAGAGCAGAAGGTTCAGGAAGAATGGGGAAAAATTAAAAGCGAACTTCCGGATTTTCTTTGTTCCAAAGAGGAAACAGGAATGAATAACACTCCGGCAGAACTCAAGAGGGAGCAGAAGGAGATGGAAATCAAGCCAATTGAAACAAAAGAACAGTTGTTACGGTGTATAGAAAAAATTGCAGAGTCCAAAGCAGAAAAAAACTATAATGCAGAAATTTTAAAGGAACTTTCGCAGGATTTATACGGTACAGAATTTAATGGGGATCACCAAAAAGTGAAAATGGCAGTGGAACGCAAGTCCCAGATAAGCCAGCGGGATATCATGCGGTATGAACTATTAGAGCCACAAATCAAACAGACAGTACGGAAAATGAATGCGGTTTTGCTGCCGGCGTTCTGTCAGCAAGGGGAACGTAAGGAAAAACAATTGTTTTTTGGGACTTCCATCAATATGCAGATGCTTTATGATCCATTTCATCGTTTTTATCAGAAAAGAGAGCCTGCAAGGACATTAAATGCAGCAGTTGTAGTTTTGATGGATTTGTCAGCTTCCATGTGGGGAAGGCGCTTGGAAAAGGCAAGATGTTGTTGTCTGTGCCTGTATAAGTTCTGTATCAGCGTGGGAATTCCGATTTTGGTTTATGGACACCATACGAACGGAGAAGGGCGAACTTTACGGAAAGAACTTGTGACTTTCCATTCTCTTGCAGAATTTGAGCCGGACAGAAATGACTGTTATCGTATCGCATCTATAGATGTGGCAGGATCTAATAGAGACGGGGCAGCATTAATCTATGCAGGTGAAAAACTAGCCAGAAGACCGGAACGGACAAAGCTTTTATTTTGTATCAGTGACGGCCGCCCCAATGGTGCATTGTATTGTGGGGAAGAGGCAGAAGCAGATATTCGGAATATCAAAAAGAAACTAGAAGCAAAGGGTATTATCGTGATGGCGGCTGCAATTGGAGATGATAAGGAAACGATTGAAAGAATTTATCAGGAAGGGTATCTGAATATTTCGGATCTAGACACGCTTACGGTTATACTTGCGAGGGAAATATTAAAACGAATACGGAGATAAAAGAATGGCAGCCAAAAACAGGCTGTTTTTATTTTAGAAAGGAGGACACGAATGAATATGGTGGGAAAAATAAGAGATAAAAATGAAACTATGGATATGGATCAGCTGTTTTCCAGTGGATATATCATAGAGCTAGAAACGGGAAAATATCTGAGCGGTTATAACAAAAAAAGTATACGAAGTTCCCCGCTGGAACGGGCAATACGTTTTCGTAGCAAACAGCAGGCGGCAGAGTGTATCAGCCAGCATTTATGCTACGTTGGATTGGAAGCATGGATTTGTGAAATTTTGTGGGTACTGCTTTCGTATAAGTACGAGTTAGAGGGTTTAGCAGAATATTGGACGGGAACTGTTTTTTCAGACCAGTTTCAAAGTGCAGTTACGTTCACTACTTATAGAGAAGCAGAGAGATATCAAAAAGTACATAACCTGGAAAACACAAGCATGATAGAACTGCAGTGTTTCCGTAGAGAGCAGATGGTGATAGCAGCCTGATAAAATTTACGGATGTTTATGGATGGATAGGGGGAACCGTTTTGCGGTTCCCTTAAAAGAAAGAAGGGATGTAATGTTACAAAAATTTTTTGAAAATATTTTTGATGTGGAGCTTTACTGTCAAATGGTAGATTTGATTCTCAGATTGTCAGAAAATACGAACAGAGAACAGGCATATCGAGAATTTCAGGACCATGCTCTATTTTTCAGCTGTCCTGAACAGGGCGTGGAAGAGAGATATGGTCTGCATTATCCGGGAGAGGTTTTGGAACGTCTGGAAGAAAAAATGGAGGTCAAGGTGGAACAATTACGCTCACTTGGTCTTGCGCTTGCAGAAACCAGGAAATTTCAAAATGCCGGTATGTTTGTTGGAAAGCAGAAGGCTTCATTTTGGAAAAAGTTCAGACGAATTCTTGCAAAAAACGATATTTATATGATGGGAATCCTATATCTCTGTGATGACAAGGAAAAATCAAAATTGTATCAGAAAATGTGCAATTGTCCTATTCAGGAGCTGCAGGAACTGCTTTTTATGCTGCATATGTTTGTGTATGATGATGAGTTTTGGGAGACGCGGAAACACGATTTGAACCAGCTGCTTGGAACAGAACGTAATTTCTCAGTTTATGCTTATAAAGAAGTCTATATCTGGCTTACGGAAAAATTTTCATGCAAGTTGAAAAATTACCATAAAAAAGATATAGAAGTATTAAAATATCTGTTCCGGCTTCCATGCAGTTATGCAAAAGAAGGCAGTACGGGAAGGAAAAAGCTACTAGAAGCAGGATACTCGAAAAGAGAGATTATGTTTCTTAGTATGACATTGCTTTTTCAGACCGACCTTTACACAAAACTTAAAATAGATGGTATGACTGCAGAACGAATGGCGGTTGAAACATGTCTTTTATTTTTGAGTGGACAGGAAGATTATTCTCAAGAAGCGTATGAACTTTGTAGAACCCTCTTTGAAAAGTATCGTTATTTTCCAGTGCGATTAGAAGGGGAGAACGGTATCATGGATTACCTTTATTACAGGTTGGAAGTCCAGAATATAAAAACATATCAGCTGCTATACGAATGTGACAATTATAGAGAAAGGCATAGCAATTGGTTTTTGATTGATCTCACAGATACGAAATGGCATGAACTGAAACAGATACTTACACCAGATGCTTTTGAAAACTGGGTATTGGAAACATTGCAGCAAAATACATACACATCTGAACAGTTCAAACAGTATTTGTCAGCATACTTTTCTTTGACAAGTGAAGAGATTACAGAAATGTTCTGGAAACGAAAAAATTATACGCTTTCCTTATTGTTTCCACAGTTTGTAGAACGGGGACATCTAGAGCCACTAGAATTGTTAGAGCAGTATTTAAAAGAGGTGGAAATACCTAAAAATAAAATACGGGAAAAGTGGTTTTATATGGCCGATTATCTGCAAAATTATATCAAAGGTCTTTCGTCACCGAGCTCATATGAAATGTTCATGAAATTGATAACAAGTTTTGGCATATCGAATCAATCCAGTATGTTTGAAATTGAGAAGTTGTTATGGGACAGTATAGGAATGAAAAGTGATTGGAGGAATCAACTTTCCTTTTCTTCATTGGACTTCATCCGTCCATTTTTAAGTGTTGAAGAGCATCAGGAATTGTTCCGGATAATAGAACAGCATATTTTCCATGAATACACAGAATCATATGTTGATTTTTTAGTACGGATATTGAGTGATACCAATAATTTTCTCTGGTTTGAATGGGAGGATGCAAAACAGCTTTTCCATAGACTGGAACCTTGTCTCACAGACGGATCTGACCTAGAAAATCTCCGAAGGATTTATTTGACAGAACAGGAAATATCTGTGTTGGAAGAACAGAAGAAGAAAAAGGAATTGCGTCATCAAGAATACAAACAGTTGATGGCAAAAAGAGAGATACGCAAAGACTTTAACAATCAGATTTCATTAGGGAAAAAGAAAAATTGCTTATTCGGTACACTTCAGAATTATATTTCAGGATATTCGTATAGAAGTGCTGAAAGGCAAGAAAAGTATTACATTACTAAACAATTTTTATTTGATTCCTTTAAGGGAAGCCCCGTGAGGTATTTGAAGGAAAGGGAGATACAGGGGTTGCTGAAGGTGTTAAGCATTCTTTGGAAAGAAAAATTTTTAGAATTTATTGACCTGAAAAAGATTGTTGACAAGGTGGAAGTGGAAAAGGAGGAAGAAGTATATGAAGCTGCTTGATGCGATAGGGAAGAATTTATCTTTGTATCAGGAAATGACACAGGCGAGAGTGCCATATGACTTCCTGAAAAAGCAAGAAAAAGAAGTACTTTTGCAGTTTTGTAAAAAAGTCAATCAAATGCATATGGGTGAGATTATAGCTGCATTACAGTCGGAGGCAATTGTCTATCTGATCAAAGATTCAGTTTTTTTATCTTTCCTTTTGAAATTAAATTGTGAAGACAAGATAGACACCGATAGGTTAAGTCTTTTATTAGCACATGCAGAAGAGGATAGTTTATTATCAGATTATAAGTATGAGGAACTGTACAGGGTTTTGACAGACGAACAGATTTTTAGTGAATGGAAGTATGAATATCTGAGGTATTACTCACAATACGGGTTTGACGATGAGCAGAAAACAGTACTGATGTATGGATTAGAAAAAATGAGGAATTTTACAGAAATCTCATTGTCCGAATTGTCAGAGTCCGAGCGTATGTTGCTAGTAAAACCGTTTTTCAAAGCGGGCAGAATCAATAACATAATCTCAGAACGTACAATATGGAGATACTTAGAACAGACGGAAGTACAGGAAATACTGCAGACATTTTCAACTGATTGGAGAATTTCCAGTGGATTGAACCTGAAACAAATGGAGGAAATCGGAAGTAATGCAGATGCTATTTTAAGAGATTTAAAGATTGTGATATCTTATCTGCCAGATGATTGTCTGGAGCTATTTTTTGAAAGATGGATGGAGAATGAAGCGTTGGTGTATGATTTGAAACAGTTAAAGCGGAATCTTCCAGATGCAAAGAATGAGGAAATTATCAAAATGGTAAAAAACCGTACCTCTTATCTGAACTTCCTATATGGCAATTATCTTTCAGAGATGAATCTGGAACACTTATATGATAAAAAGCAAGACATGCTAATCTATGCAATTACGCACAGAAAAAAACATTTTCTTTCAGTGGTAAAAGAGAATAGTTCTGCCTTTATGAGATTATCCAGATTTTCACTTTTATTGGATAAAGATGTATATAAAACATACTTAAATCTAAATACGCTGAATGGGAAAAATCTTCAGGAAGCATATGATTTGAGAGAGTTACCAAGTGAAATAAAGAAACATCTAATCGAAAAGGACTATTCTTTTGCTGAATTGAAATTATTTGCAAGTGTAGGAGAACAATATGTTCGGCTATATCACAAACTATATGCTCTGAAATATGATGAACGTATGAAAATAGTACGGGAACTTGTGGGAAAAGAATGTATTTCCCAACATATCAGCGAAGAAAGTCTGGATAAAATAACAGAGAAATTCTTACAGAAGCCATTATCCCAGTGGATTTATGGGGAACTGGAGCATGTGGAAAATCTGTCATGGCACTGCGCAATCCGGATTCTTGAAGTGTGGGAAGAGTTGGAAAGATTTATTCCTGGAGCCAAGTCAGAGCAGCATCTTTTGTTTTTGCTTAAGAACCGGGAAAGATTGAAAGCGTATCCAGATTTTGAAAGTGTGATGAAGCAGGTAACTGAAATTGATACCACATGGAAAAAGTTATGCCAGCAGTTGAAAATCGAACCTTCTTTTGCTGAAGAAAATCAAAAAGGTGTTCGGAAATTTTTATATCAAGGCGGTGCAGAGATTATCGGACTATTCTTGCAAAATTCAGAAGGAGAGAAGGAAAAGATTAGAAGACTGTGCCTGGCAGAAATTGCAGACCGGTTTTATGATGTCAAGTATCATGAAGGTGATCTGGAACATGAGATTGCACTGGAAATTTCAAAAGAAAATGAAGTAGCATGGAGGGAAAATTTAGTCACCAAGAATGGAAATGTAAAACTTTGGGAAGAAGATCGGTTATTGCCGGTTATGCAAATTGGCGAATTGGTAGGACATACGTGCCTTTCTTATCGGGATGGTGGGTATAAAGAGTGTTTGTTATCTGCCTTTGATGCAAATAAAAAGGTCTTATACTTATCTTTAAATAACCAGTTTGTTTTTAGGGCATTTATACGATTGACGAAAGGGACATTGACAAAAAATAAAGATGTGAATCGTCGTTTGCAGTTTGTGGATATTACAAAAGAGAAACCAGTGGAATCACCAGACCAGAGGAATAGTAAGGATCAAAAAGAAGTTCTTACTTTATTTTTGGAACGCCCATATTTTAAAGGGATTTCTGATGAAAAGCAAAAGGAAGTTATACAGATGGTATTGCGGCTGTTAAGACGGAAAGCAAAAAAACTGTCGGCACAACTTGTTCTGAGTAATGATTATGAAGGGTTGGTACAAAAAGAGTCAGGATTTATCCGTACACAATACTATATGTACATTTCTGCTTCCAAAAATGGAAAGCAGTACTTGGACAGTTTAGGTGGTATGGCAACTGTAAATAATGAGGGGAGTTATAGGAGAGGAACATTTCTTCTGCCGATTGAGTTTTTTAACCCCCAAAATGCATGAGGAGGAACAGTTATGAATAGGAGAGTATTAGATTACGATTGGGAATACGGAACGGAAAAAATTATGATTCATGTAGGAAAATATGAATTTGGAGGATTGTATGTAGGAATGCTTTGTGAGATAGACGGAAACTTGGAATTTTTTTCGGATCTTACAAAAAATATTCCCGGATATGAGTTGGCATATAATGAAGCATATATTACACATGAGTTTTCTGAATGTAAGTTGACGTTTATTGAAAAGTATAAGTTAGGTGTGATAAAACCATCATATGCACAATCTGGGTTTTGTACATACTGCAAGGTAGCTTTCGATTTGAAACAGCTTGAAGAACTAGATCCAGAGGGCACAAAACAATTTATGCAGCAAATGGGGATAGAAATAGGATAATTGTAGGTGCGAGAATTTGATGGTTAATAATTCAGTTTTATAATTGGTAAAAGAACATTTCTTTAGGAATCAGGAAATGTAATTCTGATTTTTTGATAGAAATGTTCTTTTTGAAATGCGGTAATAATTTTTCCTATGTTTTAATAGTGGGAGAAATATTTGATATTACTTGTTTAACCGCCTATAATATATGTAACAAGTCTTTTGGAAAATCAGATATGTTTGAATATATGACAGGATGGCGCAAAGCTTTAGAATCTATTAGAGTGATGGGTGCGAAGGCTGAAAAAACTGTATCGACAGTGTCGACATATTGATCGAGTATGGCTTATACTTAAAGATGAAAAAGCCTGCTGACAGGCGAAGAAAGGTTGAAAAAATGAAGAATAAAATTATGCTTTTAGAAGATGATGCTAGTTTGATCGATGGATTAAGATATTCATTAAAAAAGAATGGTTTTGATATTGATTTCGTTCGTACCGTACAAGAAGCCTTATCCCGTTTGGTAGAGTTACATAAGTACGATATGCTAATACTTGATGTTACATTACCGGATGGAACCGGATTTGAAGTATGTGAAAGAGTACGAGGCTATGGTAATCCTATCCCGATTATTTTTTTAACGGCTTCAGATGAAGAAGTCAATATTATTCGTGGTTTGGATTGTGGCGGTGATGATTACATTACCAAGCCATTTAAGTTGGGAGAATTATGTTCCCGTATTCGTGCTTTACTAAGACGAGCAGGACTATCTAATCCAGATACGACAACAGTGCTAGAGTGTGGCGATATTAAGATAGATCTTTTAGGTAGTCGTGTTGTATTAAAAGGAAAATCATTAGATTTGACAGCCGCAGAATACCGATTACTCTGTTTATTGATACGAAATGCAAATCGCATTGTTACAAGAGAAGTTATTTTAGGCGAGCTATGGGACAGCACAGGGGATTATGTAGACAATAACACCCTTTCCGTCTATGTGCGGCGGCTACGTGAAAAAGTAGAAACAGACCCATCACATCCAGAGCACTTATTGACAGTCCGAGGATTTGGCTATCAGTGGAAAGAGGTGGACGAATGAGCCTATTACATGATAAGCATAACCGTTGGTATTGCATTTTCATTGCTGTTCTTGTTATTCTGCTGGTTCTAATAGGCATAACAGTGATAGACACGCAAGCGGTGGTTACAAAAGAAATGTTTCTAACACATGATAATGCGATTGCTACTTCTTTACTAGAAGAAGGAGTTTCAAAGGAAGTAATTGCAACAGCCTTAATGAATACGGAAGCGGATGCTACAGGAAACAAGGTTTTAGCCGAAATTGGTCTTTCAAACAGTACGGATATAGAAAATTTATCTTATGTTTCTGATGTTAAAAATACAATAATGACATCCATGTTTGTGATGTTATTTCTATGGACACTGTTTCTGATTTTAGGTACGATGCTCTTTTTGTATTGGAGAGAAAGACTATATAGGAAATCAGAAAACATCATTAAGGACTATATAGAGGGAAATTATAATGTTCATCTGCCGCAATCCAATGAGGGAAATATTTATCAGCTCTTGGCTTCTGTTGACCAATTGGCTACTATGCTTCAAGCAAAAAATGATACAGAACAAAAGACAAAAGAGTTTCTTAAAAATACAATTTCTGATATATCTCATCAATTAAAAACACCTCTATCAGCACTCATGATGTATCAGGAAATTATTGAGAATGAGCCAGATAACCCCGAAACGGTCAAAGAATTTTCCTTAAAGATTGGAACTGCATTAAAGAGGATTGAGCAGCTTATTCAATCCATGTTGAAAATCACAAGAATAGATGCAGGGAGTATCTTTTTTGAAAAATCCAATTACAGTATCTCAAACATTCTCAATCACGCAATTAGCGAATTGACAACACGGGCGAATAATGAAAAAAAAGAAATTGTGATAGATGGCGACTTGGAACAAATGCTTTATTGCGATATTGAGTGGACGAGCGAAGCCATTGGCAATATTGTTAAAAACGCACTTGACCATACAGATGCGGGAGGGAAAATCACTATATCGTGGGAACGAACTCCCGCTATGATTAGGATATATATTACAGATAACGGACACGGAATTGACCAAGGGGATATACACCACATATTTAAGAGATTTTACCGAAGCAAAAATACTTCAGATAGTCAAGGGATTGGACTTGGACTGCCATTGGCAAAGGTAATTGTTGAGGAACAAGGCGGTATTCTTTCTGTTCAGAGTGAACGATTACAGGGAACAACTTTTACATTGTCTTTTCTTACAGAATCGTAAGGTCAAATTCATCTGTTTGTAAGGTCGAAATGCTATCCTCTATTGTGAAAGGAGGTACTTGGAATATGGAAATATTGAAAGTACAAAGATTATGTAAAACATACGGAACAGGCGCGGTAAAGGTTGATGCTTTAAAAGATGTATCTTTCTCTCTGGAAAAAGGGGAATTTGTTGCTGTTGTTGGAGAGTCAGGATCTGGGAAAAGTACACTGTTAAATTGCATTGGGGCATTGGATGTTCCGACTTCTGGCATGATTACAATGGACGGAAATAATCTTTTTACAATGAAAGAAGAAGAACGCACCATTTTCAGAAGAAGGAATATTGGATTCATTTTCCAGTCTTTTCAACTTGTACCTGAATTGACAGTTGAACAGAATATAGTATTTCCGATTCTTTTGGATTATCGTAAACCTAAAACAGCCGATGTAGAAGAAATATTGGATCTACTTGGTTTGACAGAACGAAGAAACCATTTGCCAAGACAACTTTCTGGAGGTCAGCAGCAACGTGTCGCTATTGGCAGGGCGTTGATTACAAAGCCAAAGTTAATTCTTGCAGATGAGCCGACGGGCAATCTGGATAGTAAAAACAGTCAGGATGTTATTGATTTGCTGACAAAAGCATCCAGATATTACCAACAGACCATACTAATGATTACACACAACAATAGTCTTACTTCTATGGTTGACCGTGTACTGCGTGTTACAGATGGTGTACTGACGGACTTGGGAGGGAATGCAAATGAAAAATTATCTTGACCTTGTTCCGATTTCTGCAAAAGTACACCGAAAACAAAATCGTATGTCTATCATTTGTATTGTGTTGGCGGTCTTTTTAGTAACAGCTATTTTTGGTATGGCTGATATGTTTATCAGAGGGCAAATTTTGCAGACACAACAAGAAAATGGAAACTGGCATATTGGTATAAGAAACATAAGTGATGAAGATGCAACACTTATATCTTCTCGTCCAGAGGTGGCTATCCTTGCTGATTACGGTGTTTTGAATTATCGAGGTGAGCAAGATTACACTTTGTCGGGAAAAAATGTTGTAATATGCGGTAGTAGTGAAAGTCATGTTACTGAAATTTTCAATACATTGGATGAGGGTCAATTTCCCACAAACGAAAATGAAGCTTTGATAACAAATAATGCGAAAGATATGCTGGATTTGGAAATCGGAGAACAGATAGTTATTACTTTGCCAAATGGGGATGAAATGTCATACACAATTTCGGGATTTTTGAATAATGCTGCAAAACTTATGAGCGAAGACTCTTATGGTGTTTTTTTGACAACAGAGGGTTTTCGAGCTATCTACCCAAATGATATAAGCAGCAACCCAGCTGATTATACAATGCGTTATGTACAGTTTAACAATACCAGAAATATTCAGCACAGTATAGCAGAGATTAAACAACAGTTTGGTTTATCTGATGAACAAGTGTCCGAAAACACAGAATTACTTGGACTATTGGGACAGAGTAGCAATTCTTTTATGTTACAGGTGTATGCCACTGCTATTATACTATTTTTCCTTGTTTTGATTGCAGGTGTACTGATGATTACGAGTAGTATGAATAGCAATGTAGCACAGAGGACAGAATTCTTTGGAATGGTTCGTTGTATTGGAGCAACACCCAAACAGGTAATGCGATTAGTGCGCAAAGAGGCTTTGCGGTGGTGTCGTTTTGCCATTCCACTTGGTGTTGTTAGTGGTATGATATTAATCTGGGTGTTGTGTTTGATTTTACGACAACTAAGCCCAGAATTTTTTGGTGGTATGCCTATTTTTAGTATCAGTTATCCAAGTATCATTGCAGGTATTGTTTTGGGGTTACTGACCGTTCTTCTTGCTGTTCGTTCTCCGGCAAAGAAAGCCTCCAGAGTCTCTCCTTTGTCGGCGGTATCAGGAAGTGCAAATGATTTGCAACCTGTTAAACAAGCGGCGAATACCAAGTTTTTCAAAATAGATGTATCTCTCGGAATTTATCATGCCAAAGCAAGTAAAAAGAATTTTATTTTAATGGTTAGCTCCTTTTCAGTAAGTATTATTCTCTTTCTTGCCTTTTCAGTAACGATTGATTTTATGAATCATACATTGACACCATTACAGCCGTGGACTGCCGATATTTCTATTATCAGTTCAGAGGATACTTGTTCAGTAAAGGCGGATTATATCAAGGACTTACAGCAAAATCCTGCGGTAAAAAATGTCTATGGTCGGATGTTTGCTTATGATGTTCCTGTAATTGTAAATGGCGAGGAAAAAGTTGTTGACCTTATTTCCTATGAAGATATGCAATTCGATTGGTCTAAGGATTATGTCTTGTTTGGTAGCTTAGAAAGAGTACAAAGAGAAACTGATACAGGACTTATCGTTTTTGAGCCGCAAAACGAGATTGAAGTAGGTAATACCATTACCTTAAATATGAATGGCAATCAAACGGATATGGAAATTGTCGGTATGTTATCTCAATGCCCTTTTAATAATCGGCCAGAAGTTGGTAAACTTATTTGTTCTGAAGATACTTTTCGGGATCTGACAGGAGAAATGGATTATACTATCATTGATATACAATTATCTAAAAATGCAACAGAGAGTGATGTGAACGACATTCACAATATGGTAGGTTCACAGTACATTTTTTCTGATGAACGATTGGATAATAGTAATACCCGTGGAGCTTACTACTGTTTCGGGCTTTTTATTTATGGGTTTTTAGTATTGATTGCATTGATTACATTATTCAATATCATAAATAGTATAGCTATGAGTGTGGCGGCTAAAATGAAGCAGTACGGAGCTTTTAGAGCCATTGGATTAAGTAACAGGCAACTGGCTAAAATGATTGTTGCCGAAGCAACTACCTACGCAATCACAGGTACTATTTGCGGTAGCGTTTTGGGAATCGTCTGCAATAAGATTTTATTTAGCAAACTTATAGCCTATAGATGGGGTGATGCATGGAGTGTTCCTTTGGTTGAGCTTGGTATCATTATTGTCGTTGTTGTCATTGCAGTAATTTTGGCAGTAAGAAATCCCATTAGAAAAATGAAAGAAATATCTATTGTCGATACAATCAGTGCATCGTAAATGATAATCAAAATTTATCATAAGGGCGGTCAATTCTTGAATTAGAAATTGTCTGCCCTTTTATCTTACTGTATTGTAAGCTGAAATTCATCAAATTGTAAGATAAAAACAATAAAATAGATTTATCAGAATGGAGGTGGAACAATGAAGAAAATATTACTTGTAGACGATGAACATAGTTTTTTACAAATTTTAGATATGGCGTTGTCTAAATATTTTGAAACATATACTGCTACAGGAGTACGGGAAGCAATAGATATTCTTAAACAAAATACAATTGGTTTAATATGTTCTGACCTCTATATGCGTGATGGAACAGGTGTGGATTTGTTGAAAGAAGTAAAAAAAAGCCATAAAAACATTTCTTTTATTCTGCTTTCTGGAAGTGACTACAATTTGGATATAAAAATGGCAGAACATTATGGGGCTATATTTATTCCCAAAGGTGAAGTCAACCTAATAGAATCAATTATTGCCGTAGCAAATGATAACTGTAAGTCTGACAAATAAAAAAATGGTATTTGGGTGGATGAGAGTTCGTTGTATTTAATACGATAATTCACCTAAAACTGTTTTTGTTTCATCTTAGAAACTATTCATAGCAGATGATGAAGAAGATGTATTGCAATGAACAGGAAATTTCTCTGAAACGTCACAAGTTCTATAACTTAGTTTATTCTGCCAGATACTAGAGAAGGGTAGAATCCAAAGAACAGATCTACGAAGCAGTCTAGACAGAAGAAGTAGGGAATTAGGAGAATGTAGTCATGTGATGTATCAGCCGACTCTGATAGAAACTGGAGCAGAGGAGGGTTACAACACTTTCATACTGTAAAAGATGTAGGGAATAAGTTTGAATATCACTCAGAGGAGTATTTTACTCAAGGCAGTTTTAATCATTTGTAAATTGGCAGGGAGTTTTTCTTGTTATGCAACCATACTCTAAATACGATATATCGAAAATATTAGATTGACCAAAACTACATATTGTGTTACATTATAAGTGGATTAGAAATTTGTGCATGAGAATATCAAAATGCAGTAAGTAAGTTTGTTCCGGTGAAATACCGGAAGTTAAATTTAAGGCACAGCCTAATAAGGTTAAGAAAGACATAAAAATTCAGAAATGGGTTTTTATGTCTTTTTTTGCGTTTTGGGAATTTTCATGAAATATGAAGGAAGGAGGATATGCTAATCCGAATAAAAAAATGAAACATTAGAAAAGCGGATAACAGATATATTTTGGATTTTTACAGAAGAAGGGCAGAAATTCCCTTCTTATTTTATGTACTGATATCCGCTGGGGTATCGGTATCTGTATATCCGTAAGTGAAAGGAGGACGTATGGTGGATTTATTTACTGGTATCCCGGATGAACTGATTGAAAGTACATTACAGACAATACGGGAAAATCTTGACAAAGTAGGATTGTTTGGCGGGCATACACTCCGCAAACATACCGACATTCAGCTCATGGTACTGAAGAACCGACTGACGAAAGAGGATATCCGTTATGCTACTTCATACTGGGATGTAAATGTTGCGGCGGCAGTTGCAAGTGGTCTGATGCGTAAATTTTATGATTCAGATATTGTGTTTTGGCTGAAAAACAGCAGCAATGACTATATCTCATTGATCGGGCGTTTCCCTCAAACGATAGGTTATGGTTTTCGGAAAGGAGAGGATCATTTGAATGAAAATTTAAGAAAAGCATGTCTGGTTCTGGTAAAAGATCCACAAGCTGATTGGGGATTTCGGATACTGACCAGTTATCCAATGTTTGAACGATAGGAGGTGTAGTGTGAGCAAAAAAATGAAAATGACAGTTTTAATGGCAGGCCAATACGATATTGTAAACGGTTCTAAAATTGATTTCCGTTTGGATCAGGAGAAACATCTGTACATTGCAGAATGCGAGGGAAAAGCTTTCGGTCTTTTGAACCAGATAAAGAAAGGAAGCAAAAGACAACTGAAAAAGATTGGAAATGAATTTTCCGGTGTCGTATTGCGAACGGTGCCGGAACAATATCTTTTAGAAGTGTTGGTGGAAAGGAAAGTGGGATGAAGTGTATGAAAAGGAATTAAAAAGAGCAGAACGCTTATTAGAGAATGAATTTGGAACGGAATGGAAAAAGATTGTGCAGACATTAGGGGTATGGGATCTGACACATTGCATAGGACGTGATCTTACCTCATTTATTGCATATCCGGAAAGAGGCAGCGGTGGAAGTAGCAACTGGCAGGGAAATTGTTCGCCGGAAGTTATCCGTCAGATTACCCAGTATGTCAGGGAATGTCAAACACATCGGAGAAAGGAGGACTTCCTTCTCTTAGATCCAATGTGTGGTTCCGGAACCAGCGGTGACGTTGCGGCAGATTTAGGGATTCAATGTGTGCAGTATGACTTAAATCCCGAACTGCCATGTGGGCTTGGCGGATGGAACGCCCTGAAAGATGATGTGGAAGATAGTGCGGATCTTGTATTTCTTCATCCACCATATCATTCCATTATCCGGTATTCCGGTAATATGTGGGGAAAACCTCATGCTGATGATCTAAGCCGTTGCGATAACTATGCAGATTTTATTGAAAAACTCAATCATGTAATTAAGAAGTTATTTTTCAGTCTGCGTTCAGGAGGCGTACTGGCATTATTAGTCGGTGATATACGTCAAAATGGGGAGTTCCATTCTATTGCAAACGACGTAATGACAATCGGCACGATGAAATCATGGATTGTAAAAGCACAGTTCAGCTGTTCATCCAGCAGCCGGAGCTATCATAGCCGGCATCCTTTAATCCCAATCGTCACAGAACATTTGCTGCTGTTTCAGAAAGAGAATGTATTTCAGATACCGTACTCTTTTCGAAAAAGTGGCTTTTTTTATCTTCAGAAACAGGACTCAAAAGCCCTCACATGGTTTCATCTTGTGTGTGCGGTCATGGAACACTTGGGAGGTATCGTAACATTGTCCCAACTGTATGAAGAACTAAAAGACCATCCAAAGGCTGTGAATAATAAGCATTATAAGGAACGTATCCGCGCCACTCTCTATGAACACCGGAATGAGTTCCTTACAAATCACCGGGGAAGTTACTGGCTGAGTTATATGTAAGGGAGGTGCAGACATGGGGAAGTGGGATGAAAACAGCGGATATTATTGTCTGCTGATAGCAATATTCTGCGGTTTGGACGTGTATGAGTCGGTACTGATGTATAAGTATGGACCGAACCACCCACTCTGCCAGAAGATCCTCAGAAAGAAAATAAAAACAGAATATAGGGAAGACATGGACAGTGACGAGGTTGGAGAAATGATGTATCAGCTCAGAAAGGCGGGATATACATTAGAGGAAATTTCAAATGCTTTTAACTGTTATCCATCTACAGTACGAAGACGGATTGAGAAAGTGAAAGGAAAGGATAATGAAAAACAGGGATAGGATTCATCTGTATCATTCGGAAGATGATATGGACAAGAGTTCTCTGGGAGCGTATGAGCAGAAACTAAAAATGCTTTTGTATGAATGGGAAAAGGTTTACACCTATGGAGATGCTGAGAGCATGTGTACGGATGGGATCATTCTGAATAGATACCGAAAGGAAATCCTGCAGTTAAAAAGTAAGTTGAATCTTCTCGGAAGTAAATTGGTATGCGAGATTCCGGAAATAATGCCGGAGGAATACATGGCACAGGCTGATACAATCAGGACACAGGCTTTGAAAGCATTAGAAGAATATCAGGGTTCTTCTGATTACCGCTATCTGATGGCAAAACTTTTCTGTATGAGTAAAAAACAGAGAGAGCAGACAGGGGTTATGGAGATATACGGTAAAGTACATAGTCTGCTCAATGCGGTTTCAGAAGATAATTTGGTTGTAATGAGGGAACTCGGAGTACCCGGCATGTTACGGGATCAAATTCAGGAGAGTGTAAAAAAAGTCCGTTCTATTCCGCTCAGAACAACAGAGATACCAAAAAAACAGGCAGTAAAGACAGACGAGGATTGGCAGATACAGGGGCAGTTAAATATTTATGACCTTGAGCTGGCTTAGAAAGGAGGAAGGGAATGACAGATCAAAAAATGATAGCGGCAATTTTTAACGATTTTATGTCTCTTTATCGTGGAACATCACAGATTGGAATTCAGGAAATTTGTAAGAAATATGAGAATCACCGGATGCTGATGGGGCTTCTCGCTAATTTGGATGAGGCAGCAACTATTCCGGTGCCACAGGTAATGAAAGAGTGCTACGGAATCTACAAACAGTATCGTGAACGTGAAATGGAGGAAAAAGACTGGGAAGCCGTAGTGGAAGAGACTCGTGTTCTTGCAGAAAAATGGAAATCCAATAAATGGTGTGTTCGTGTTTTGATTGAACTCATGGGACTTTTGGAACATGATGACAAAGAACGGAGAAGAATTGCAAAAGAAGTAGAAAAAGAAATGGAAGAGGCTATGCAAAATGATAAGGCAGCCTGATAAATGTATGGAGAGTCTTCGGGCTCTCCGTTTCTATGAAGGAGGTTTTAGAATTGTTTGAAACGATGATTCACAGTACAGAAGAATTGAATGCAATGGCGGTTCATTTGAGATTATCTGAGAATTTTTCGGAATTAAAGCTGCTGGCGTCAGAATGGCTTGTTCCGGAAGAGCATGTTCAGGACTTTATAGCCGGAAAACGTGCCCAGCTTGCGGAAATTCCATTTGAGGAAAGGGAATACGACTCTGCGGTTGAGAAATTAAGAGCTGAAATGTGGCTTATCAAGGATCAGATGTTTACAGATATTGTTTCCAAGTATTTAATCAGAAAGGCAGAAGATAACCCAGTCTTTGGTATGCAGGTACTTCAGAAACATAAAACAATTCAGAAATGTATGAATTATATTATGGAACAAGCCTATAAAATTGCTAAACAAGAACATGAAAAGAAAACCAGCGGCAAGCGGCCGGCGTCAGGACGGAATCAGAATGTGGCGCTGGGAATTTCAGAACTTCAGGTGTATCAATGGGCAGAAGATTACTATGCACTGGATGATGCAAAAAAAGAGGCTGAGGAAAGAGCGAAAGAGCAGAAGAAAAGGGTAAGCAAACAAAAAAAGAGTATACAGCGTAAAACACAATCCTCATCCTCAGAAAAACCGATTTCAGCAGTACCAACCAAGAATACAGTACCACCGAAAAAGAAACAGCCGGAGAACATTCAGCTGTCATTGTTTGATATGACGAATTCGGACAGTTAGGAGTTGGGAGAGGAGGAAACGGATGAAGGCGTATAAAGGCTTTAAAAAGGATTTAACCTGTCTCGGTTACAAATTTAATGAAGACGGGATAAACAAAACAGATCAGGCTAATTGCAGGAAAAATGGATTTCACTGTGCAGAAAACCCAATGGATTGTCTTGATTATTATTCTGACTGGAAAAACTCAGTTTATTACGAAGTGGATGCAGCAGGTGATATTGATGAAGATGAAATTGACAGTAAAATTTCCTGTACCGAGATGCAGCTGGTTAAACGTCTTACGATAGAGCAGTTGCTGTTTGAAGGACTTATTTATATGGTAGAACATCCCGAACGGAACTGGAATGGACATGTAAAAAAAGAATGTGGAAAGGCGTATAACGGTTTTGTAGTTGTGCGTGGGAAAAATCCAATTGCATCAGGGAATTTGGGTGATATTCTTGTACTTTTGCAAGAGGAAGAAAATTGTTCTGCAATAGAGGAAGTGGCATTTTTAAAAATTGATGGAAGCAGATGTTATCCGAAAATTGATTATACTGTAAAAGGAATTGCAAATGATCAGGAGGAGGTTTGTGCATGAAAAAAAGTGTCTTACTTACATTAACGCCGCCTAAATTGACAAAACAGTTGAGAGAACAGGCAGAAAAAGATATACCTGTAATTGATAATGCATGGGGCAGGAGGAAAGAATATAAATACAATAGTTATATAAAGGCTAAAATTGAAAAAGGCTATTTGATACTTTCTGTCTTTAAAACGGAATTTGTGCGTTCGGGTTCCAAATATCCAATGTATATTGTCTATTTTGATAGGAAAAAAGGAGAATACTTATCACTGGAAACAGAAACAGGTAAATGGAGAACTGCAATGCTGGAAAATCTTGACGCAGGTCTTTCTTGTTATAACTTTAAACATTATATTTCCGAAAAAGATGCAGAGAAGATCAAGAAATATCTGAAGATAGGAGAGGGTGATTTTTATTCAATATGCCAATACCAATCATCTCTACGGACAAAACGTTTAGACAGGCAGTACAAACGCAAAACAGATGAATGGGATCAGATATTAAAACCTGTTCGCAGTATTCCGAAAGACTGGAATAAATGGGTTCTGCGCAGAGCAATTTCTGAACACTATATATTTTACTACTATAAAAGGAGCAACTCAACAGAAGGGTATTGTACTTGCTGTGGTAAAAAAGTGGCTGTAGAGAAACCAAAATACAACGGAGAAGGTGTATGTCCAAATTGCGGTCAGGCTATAACATATAAGTCGATTGGAAAATTTGGTCGGATATGGACAAAACAGGAAACTGCGTATTTAATCCAGCGTTGTCATCCTGGCTTTATAATAAGGGAGTTTTCCGTCTGCATGGCTGTGGGAAAAGATAGTTACCGGAATCCGGTAGTTCTCAGCTCGGAAGAAAATCGGTATTTGTATGACAAGGATTTTAACGAAACTGCTTTTTACTTTGATGATTATAAAAACAGAGGCGCCCGTTGGATACAGGGAGAAGCAAATAGAGGGGGATATTGGTACTATTATTATAGATATATTTCTAACTGTTCTGGAGCAGTATATCCCACGACCATTCCGGATCTTGCAAAAAAGGAATTGAAAATGTCTGGTCTTCCTGAGATTTTAAAACAGAAAAGCGTCTTTAGACCACGGGACTATTTTATATCATTAAGAAGGGCACCTGTATTGGAACAACTGGTTAAAGCAAATTTATATAAGTTGTCACAGGAAGTCATGAATTACTCGGAAAAAATATCCTGTACACAACAACACGGTGCGTTACATACTCGGCTTGGGATCAGCAGAAACGCTTTAAAACGCTTAAGAGAACAGGATGGAGGATTAGAATATCTTGTGTGGCTTCAGGAGGAAAATACATCCGCACATTATTTAGATGACGATTTAATCTTTTGGTTTATGAATAACAACATAGAACCTAAAGATTTAAAGTTTATTCAACCGAAAATGAGTTTTGTTCAAATAAGAAATTATTTGATTCGCCAAAAAGGGCGGCGAAAAGACAGTATTTCTCAGGTGCTTATCACATGGCGGGATTATCTTTCGATGGCAAAGAGGATTAAGATGGATACGGATGATGAAATTGTGTATCGGACGTCCCAATTATATCAGCGCCATAAAGAAATTATTCAATATATTGAAGAAAATCGCCTGTCTGTAACAGCGGGAGAACTTGCTGACAAATATCCGAACATCAATGAAATCCTCTCAGGTTTAGACAAAAAATATGAATACGGCAATGAAATATTTACTGTTTTAGCTCCACATTGTATTGAAGACATTTTAAAGGAAGGACAGGCGCTTCACCATTGCATAGATAAGAAAACAGAGTATCTGGAACGCATCAATGAGCAGGAAACTTATATTTTGTTTCTGCGTAAGACAGAACAGCCGGACAAACCGTATTATACATTAGAAGTAGAGCCGGGCGGAGTAATACGACAGAAACGGACAGAATATGACAGGCAGAATAAGGATATTGAAGAGGCGTCTGAATTCTTAAAAGAGTGGCAGAGAGAAATACAGAAAAGGATTACAGCAAGTGATAAAAAACTGGCAGACAAGAGCAGGCAGCTTCGCATAGAATCTTATGCTGAGATGCGCAAAAAGAAAGTAAAAATCAATGGCGGGTTGTTTCAGGGAAAATATCTGGCAGATGTATTGGAAGCAGATCTTATGGAAATGCCGGATACCATTGAACATGCAGCGTAATTGGAAAAGGAGGACCATGAATAATAAAGTAGATATGACAGGAAAAGAGCAGCTTCAGAAACTGTGGAAAGAAAGGAAAAATATGCGACAGGTAATCCATAGTGCTGTCAAAAATTCTAAGACCGGAAAGCTTTCTTACGAGATGCTGTTTCAGGAGTTAATGTTGCGATACGGAAACGTATCTGGTAAGAGTGGTGAAAATGTGATTTTGAAAGGCATTTTGGACAATCTGTTATGGCATATGATTGGTGATAAAGAGCTTTGCGAGCAAATTACAGAACATGGAATTTTATATAGTTGTCCGGAATGTGATACACAAATGACGGAGGAAAATGCCGCATAGAAAGAAGGGGTTATATGAGTAAAAAGGAAAGTATGTTGTTTGAGCTGATGGAAACCTGCAATTTTCGTGATGTGTTTGAGCATTACTCAGAAGCACCGGATTCTTTACAGTCAGGGAAACATCCGGACGCCCAAATAGGACATATTCGTGCATACTGGAATGAAGACGGATGGCATGGTAACTATTTTCCTTGTAGAGGTGAGCTTTGGACGAAAGCATTTAACCGGGAATCACAGGACATTTATCGCTGTCTGGTGACACAGTTTTATAATCTGGAAATATTAAGAGAATTTTGTAAGGGACATCCATCTTCGCATGTGGGTGAAAATGAGTATAATTTTTTTATGAATGGCCGCACAGCAGACTACTGGATTAGATTTATAACAAGGGAGAATGATTATAACCTGTACCTAAAAGGATATAAGAAAAACTGTCAGCATACATAAAGCTACGGAAATATGATGAGACGTAAAAAGGAAAGATAAAATTCTTTCCTTTTTACGCAAAGTAGCAAAGGTGGAAACGCAAGGGAGGAAAGGATGGGAGAATTTGACAGGATTATAGAATTTGCAATAAGAACAGATGTAGAACTATATACAGCAATGCCTACAGGCTGGAGAAAGATTACCGGTTCAATGACTGCACCACGTGGGAGTACTTGGATTTACAATGGAAAATCATATTTTTCAGGGCAAAGGAAAACAGCGCTTTTGGTAGAAAAAGAATGTTTGAAATAGGATTTTAAAATGAGGTGGATAGTATTGAAGAAAACGGAAGGATATTTTCAGCAGTCAAACGGTCAGCTTACTCTGTTCCAGCCGGATTTCATTCGGGATGCTGATTGTACCAAAGAGACTCCGGTTATATATGGAAAATCGGATATTCCGATCTATGGAATGGGTAAAAGAATTTGTCCAAGGGTTTCTGGAAGAAAAGACACAGAGTATATGAAAAAGATCTATCTTGAAGAATTACTGCCTTTGGAAATGTATGATTTGGTTATAGTTTTAATATCTGGTGGTAAGGACAGCATTGCCTGTTATTACAAGCTATTGGAGTTAGGCGTACCAAAATCCAAAATCGAGTTTTGGCATCATGATATAGACGGTGGACACCCTTCACGAACTATGGATTGGAGATGTACTGCAAATTATATACGCTCATTTGCAGAAGCAGAACAGATTCCACTTCGGGTATCCTGGAGGAAAAACGGATTTTTCGGAGAACTGTATCGTATTGGGACATCAGAATTAATTGAATGGGTAGATCCAGAGACAGGGGAAATTTATCAATGTCCTCCGTCAAAAAAGTATATGGAATGTCAAAAGTTAAAAGCGGCAGCAATATCAGAAATGGAAAATAAACTGGCGGAATTTGGTTATCGAATGAAATTTCCAATGAAAAGTGGAGATTTGAGCCGGCGTTGGTGTTCTGCTTATCTAAAAATCATGGTAGCGGATACCGTTTTGCGAAACATGAACAGTGTGGCTGCTAATTTAACAAAGACACGAAAGGATATAAAATTATTAATTGTATCGGGGGAAAGACGTGGTGAATCCGTAGGGAGAAGCAAATATAATGAAATAGAAATTCACCGTACCAATGCAGTTTACAAACACCACCGTACTGTACACCAATGGCGTCCGGTTATTGATTACAGTGAAAGAGATATTTGGGAAGTGCTGAAGCGGCATAAAGTAAACCCACATCCTTGTTACCGGGCAGGTTGGAACCGCTGTAGTTGTGCAATGTGTATTTTTTCTACTCCCCGATTATTTGCAGGAATCAGGGAACTGTATCCGAAAGAATATGCTCTTTTATGCCAGGACGAAAAAATTCTTGGATTTACGCTGGATAACCATTGCGATTTGGAAACTTATATCGGTAGTGCGGACTCATGTGTATATCATGGTGATAAAGAAGCGATTCAAAGTCTGCTTACGGGAGAGTTTCCGGTCGAGTCTGTTTATGTAAAGGGCAAATGGAAATACCCGGCAGGAGCTTTTCATGGTGCAGCAGGAGGACCTTGTTAATCTGATAGGAGGAGATTATAAATGAAAACGGTAAAAGAAATAACACAGGAAACAGTAGATGCTTTCATTGAAACGATGAGTTTGACAATTTTTTATGAAAAAGTGGCAGATGAATTGCAGATGACAGCACCAGAAGGTTATGGATTTGACTGCCGGAAGATAAGTATTTCAAATAAAATTCAGGAGCAGTGGATACAGCAGTTTGAGGAAAAGTTGGGAAAAGAGCATCTTCCGGAATTGTTCAGAATGCTCTTACTTGCTGGACCAAAGGTGGAACATCAACTGAAAGCAAACGAAATAGCTACTGAAGAGAATTGGGATTCTAGGAGTTTTTTGTGTGAAAATTTACAGAAATATAGAAGATGCATACTTTTTACATTTTAAGAGGCTAAGCATTATAAAATTGTGAGCCAATGCAGTAAAAAACCCGGAATTATTCCGGGTTTGATGGAAATGTATAGTTGTTTAAAACTTCATAAGGTATTGAACTGGCAGTTTGAAGCACTATTTCTTTTGAAACAGTTAATGTATGTTCGTTAATTAGAATGAACGAAAGGTTTAAGTTTAAATTATGAGGCCGGTGTTCCATGTAGTACTGAAATAACAAAGGAATCGAAGTGACAAAGCTGATTTTATCGTCAGACTTCATTTCTTTTGATATTAAACTTAAAAGATTGCTAGAAAGTTCATGGTCTACAGTTCCAAAAGCATTGTCTGAAAGAAAATGAAAATACCACTGGTGAATGGGACCGTTTGCAAAACATGAAGTCATTTGGTAAAAGCTGGTGTTATCACATAAATGCTCGGAAAATTCATATGGAATATGTGATAAAGCAAGCTTAACGGCCTCCATCATATGATTGATGGCAGCAGGAACGGATATAGTGTTTGGATCATAGCCACAAACAGAAAGTAACTCTTGCAAAGATACTCTGTTTTGTGAATTTAAGGCAATTTTGGTTAAAGTATCTATAGTAGGTGGAGTCTCCCGTTTTTGCGTTACTAAACGGGAAAGGTGCTCCTTGCTTATTTGAATATCTTCGGCAAAACTTTTTTGTGTTCGGTTTCCAAGTGCTCTTTTGAGGAGTATTGAAAATGCTGATTTATCAAATTGACTGTTCATAATAAAACCTCCATTTTCACTATATCATGTGGGAATGGAACAATCAATCAGATAATTAGTATGGGAAATTTTTTTTGCTAAATGTGTAGATTTAAAGCAAAAGAAAATCAATATATAATAATCTATATCAATAATAATTGACATGAAAAAGAAAAGGTGTGTATAATGTAGATATAGTAAAAGAGGGGGTGATCGAAATTTGAAGACTTATGAGGTTGGAAATGTGAGATATGATGGAAAAGTTTATTTTCTGATTCGCCGGACAGAGGATGCCAGTATCTGTGTATATCCAACAAAATATTTGAAGCATAAGACAACTTCAAATCGTTCCCCCAATACAGTAAAGCGTATTGCGTTTTCATTATCCTATTTTATGGGATATTTGAAAGAACAGGGGAGACAGTTTGAGGATGTTTATGAGATGACTTATAGTGCACAAATGGAATTTTTTCAGAACTTTCTCTATTGGGTTAAAGGGGGAAAGCATATTTCCGGGGAAGTAAGGAAAATTCCAGATAATGGGACCTGCAATGCATATTTACATGATGTGTTTGGTTTTTATCAATTTCTTGAAATGGAATATGAACAGTTTGGCTCATTGCTGGTTCTTTCGGATAAGACAATTTCGTATACAAATGCTATAGGCGTTAGAAAGACCAAGCTGTGCCGGTCATTTGATGGATATTTGAACGCAGTTTCATCAAAAGGGAGAACCATAGAGAGAAAAAACATTATCGTTCTTTTGGATGGATGTACAAATTGCAGGGATCAGTTGTTACTTCTTTTATTAGCTGAGACCGGATTTCGCATTGGAGAGCTTTTAGGGGTACGTTATGTGGAGGACATTGATTACCAGGGGTGTCGGATACGCGTTGAACCAAGAGTAGACAATGAAAATAAAGTGCGTGCAAAATATGAGGAAGACAGGTGGGCAAAGGTTAGCAAAGATACTTTTGACATTCTGCTCTTTTACTATGCTAAGTACAGAAAATTATTGCGAGAATCAGAATATTTGTTTATTACATTATCTGGAGAACATGCCGGACAAGCGTTAACAGAAGATGCAGTCAATGCAATGCTTCGCCGTTTACAAAAGAAGACACAGATTAAAGTTACATCTCATATGCTCAGGCACTATTTTGCAAACGAGCGTCGGAAGAATGGATGGAGTTTGGAATTGATCAGTCAGGCGCTGGGGCATAGGAATCTACAGACAACTATTAATTATCTGAACATTAGCAATGAAGAGTTGGTTGAAGCAAGTGAAGAGCTTTTTCGCAAAAATGCAGCATTATATATGGCGGACAAATTGTTATAGGAGTTGGTTAAATATGACAATGGAAGTGGTTAATTGTTTTCATGAAGAAAAGAAGAATGTCGAATATTTAGAAAGACAGATAGAGGAGTGCCCGGTAAGGGAAAAGAGATTTATAAAGCGTGGGATAGAGTATTTGTATTTGAAAAATGTGTATGATGTAACAGAAATTGAAGATAGTTTGATTGATTCGTATGCACTATGGCTTCAGGAACATGAAATTAAAGACAGAAAGTTGATAGGTGTATACCAAAAATCTTTACGGGATTGGAGAATGTTTCATAAGCAAAAAGAATTTGTAAAACTAAAAGAAGAGCTGGAAGAATGTGACACAGTAGAACAGACTCTTAAGAACAAAGTGTATGCATTTATGGTGGAGAAGAAGATATATAGTTTGGAAGAAATTGACTGGGATGTCAGGGTGAGTTATGAACAATATCTGGAGAAAACCATAAATAAAAGAAATCGTCCATGGTATCTAAGCGGCTTAGATAAACTAAAGTTATTTGATATTAAAAAAAGAAATAACAGTATAAGGGAAACTAGAATTCGGTTAAAGTATCAAGAGAAGAAAATTTACTTGGGTTATCATCCCGATTATAATTTGGCAAAGGAATTTTACTATTGCAAGGATGCAGAAGGAATTATATGGGATTTTTCAATTAAGACATCACAGAGATTGAAATATCAGATTTTTACAGTTCTAAATTATGCATTAGGAAACTTTTCGGAACGTAAATTACGGCGGGGGTATCTTGCCCCTTTGCATTTCTTTTATGTGTATTGCATAGACAGAGGCATTTCGGATCTAACACAGTTAGAGCAGAACCAGATTGATGAGTATTTTAGTAAAGCAAAAGAAGTTCCGCTTGTAAATAACCGATATCCTCAGATTGTGGATAAAGTACAGAGAATCCTTTTTTTACAGGCTAAAGATATCAACTGGGATGCAAATGTATGGTATTTGGAGCGTTTCCAGTTTGATATAACCCGTTATGATCCGACAAGACCGGTAAAACGTATTTCGTTTTTAGATATATTAGATAAACATAACCGAGAATATTTAAAGATGTATGTAAAATATCAGTTGAGTGTAACTGGGGCTTCTGTTCAAAATATATGGGCACGGACGTATATTACAAAAGCTTTTCTGCGTTTTCTTGATCAAAAAAAACTTGCAGTAGATAAATTGACTGCAGCAGAGATTGATTTATATATGAGAGAATTGCAAAAGGAATGTGTTGAAATTGCAACATTTAACGATAAGGTGGCTGAAATCCATTGCTTTTTTAGGTTCCTGACAGCGAGGGGACATTATAGCAAGGTTCCTTTTTATCCAGAATATTATATAAAGCGGGAACCAGTACCGCATCATTATCGGTCTGTACCACAGAATACGGTGACGGAGATCTTACAGAATTTAAACCAGTTGCCAGAAGACATGAGGCTTATGTATCTGCATTTATGGTGTTTAGGGTTACGAATCAATGAAGTATGTTCCATAAAACGGGAAGGATATTATCTGAAGGAAGGGGTTGCTTGGCTTAGGATTTATCAGCACAAAATGAAGATGGAAAAGGTAATTCCAATCCCGATGATATTATATCGTAGCATGATGGTTTATATAGAACGAAAGAAAATCGGTATAGACTCATATGTGTTCCAAAATTCCAAAGGAGGACCATTTTTGTCAACACACTATTGGCATGAAATGGTGGCATGGTGTAAAAAACAGGGAATCAGATGCGGAGATCATGTGTTCCAAACGCACGATTATCGGCATAGTGTAGCTACAGCCTTATACGAACGTGGGGCATCCATACAGGCAATCCGGGAATTTTTAGGTCATAAACATGAAAATATGACAAGACGGTATATTGACTGTATTCAGAAACATGTGGATATGTCAAGTGAACAATATTATAAAGAACAGAAAAGTTTGGTAAGCGAATGGAGAGGAAGTGACAAAGATGGAAACTAGGATTTACATAAAAGATCTTCCTTGCTATCAGAGAAAAGGAAGTATTTCTGAAAAAAATATTAGAGTTATGGAACAACATTTTTATAATTTGGATCTTTTGACAATGGAAGGGCAGAAAAAGGAAATGGAAACATTCATACGAAGCCGCGGAGAAGAGTTGAGTATGTCTACCGTAAATGGAGACATAATTCTTTACAATCTACTTGCTAGATTTATGAAAGCTAAATATCCGTTTCTGCACAGTTTCAGGGCAATACCAGAAGAAGTCCTTGTTAAGAAATTTAAGGCATGGCTATTAAATCATGGATATCAAATCACGCGAAAGCATCATATGAAAAGTATGGGTAAGAATTTACAAGAGGATGCGGCACCAATCAAGTATCTACGTCTTCTGCTTCGTTATTTGGAACCAGAAGATAAACGGTCAGAATGGGAAAAAGATGTGTGGAAACTGGAAAATTTGGGGTTTGAGGTCAGACAGAATCCGATAGATGTGATAAGGACAATAAAATTTACTGGAATCATACAGGAGACAATAAGGGAAGAGGTAAAACGGGCATCTTATATTCGGATTAAATATTTATCGGTAGGTTCGCTACAGGGAGAGATACGTGCGGTAAGACGGTTTTCTGAGTTTCTTGCCAAGAGAAATCCAGAAATTAAAAGTTTAGGCGAAGTAGGGCGGTTAAATATTGAAGAATACTTGACTTACATCAACCTGGAAAGAGGTCAGGAAAGAAACTTAAAAACAGAAATGGCAAATTTAAAAAACATGCTGCAGCAGGTTGGAAAAGTGATTGACAAGCCCAAGTTGGGGAAATTGTTTATTAAGCAGGATATGCCAAAAGCACCGGAAGTAGCATTTAAAATTTATTCTGACGAGGAAATAAAGCGTTTGAATTATTATATTGTTAATATGGAAGAACAGGTGGCACGTGCGCTGATCCTGCATCAGATGCTTGGCGGAAGGATTTCTGATACACTTACCTTGCGAACAGACTGCTTATATCAGGAAAACGGACATTATATTGTTCGAATGTATCAGGTAAAGACCTCTTATTATGAAAAACCGATTCCAGATGATGTGGCTAAGTTAATTCAGAAATCCATGGAGTATACATACGAAAGGTATGGGGAAACGGAATATGTATTCGTAAATGAGTCGAACCCTTCCCTGCCGTTTCAATATTCTATGCTGAAACACCGTGTATATACATTAATACATGAAAATGATATTTGCAAAGACAACGGAGAACGAATGGGCTTTGCCACACATTTATTCCGGCACTGTTATGGCATGAAGCTTGTGGAGCTGCATCTGGATGATGCTGCTATTGCACATTTATTAGGGCATAGGGGAGTGAATACGGTATATCGGTATCGGCGGGCAAGCGGAAAGCTATTGGTAAAGGAAACCGAAGAATTAAGAAAGACGATGGATGAGATTTTGAGTGAAATTATTAAGGAGTGGGATGGATATGAGCAAGTATTCCAAAATGGTTGAGTCTAATCAAAAGGCAAGTAAGGAAAAAATAGACTGCGCAATCCGCACAATCAAAGAAATGCTGGATAAGGAAGAGCAACTTTTGGTCTGTGAACTAGTTCGGAAAACAGGATTGTCAAGGGCTTTCTTCTATAAGAATCCGACTGTAAGCAAGTTTTTGAATGAGGCAAGACAGAAGCAGGAAGGCAAGGTGTTCCATCAGAAAAAGAAAGTGATTCTGGATTATGCTCTGGAGCGGCAGAATGAGCTGATAAAAATGGAGTATGAAAAATCTCAGAAAGAGAATAAGGATTTAAAGGCAGAGAATGAAAAGTTGAAGAAAGCTCTTAAGAAAAAAGAAGTTGCGTTTATTAAAGGATTGTAAAAATGTAAAACAGATAGAATTCTCAAAAATATGAGGGAATCCTATCTGTTTTACTAATAGCGGAAAGAAAGAAGGGATTAAAGTGGCATCTCCATATTAAACAATTTTGTATCATTTTGATCATTAAAATTCACTACATAAATATGTTCTTTTATTTTATTTAGCTCAGAAGTTGAAATATTTGAATCCTCTCCAATACTATTATTTATAAATCGTTGTTTTATCTGTTCTTTGTCTTCTTTAATATCTAGGGTATAATTATATATAATCAATTCGGATCCGTTTTCTTTTAGTGAATAAAAAATATGTTCCCACCACCAAGAATCAGATTTCCCTATTGACATTCCATAAATTATAAATAGTTTTGTATTTAAAAAATCACTAGAATATCTTATGTCTGCCCTCGTCCAGTAAGATTTTATAAAAAATCGATCTTCATCTGTAAATTCATTGTATCCTTTGCGCTCATATCCAAAAAGAATGGATTTAGGAATCGACTGAATTCCGTTTGGATGTACAATATCTAATATTACATTTGAATACAATATATCATTATTGATTTTAAAGTGAAAATTATTAGATGATGTTTTATAAATAACAGGTTTAAATTGTTGTCTATCCAAATCAATATAGTTATCTAATAAGCTTGTATAATTAAAATTATAAAATTTAAAAACAAACAATTGATGGTGTCCATTTTTGATCACATTCTTAGAAAAATTCATATTTTGCAAACTGTCTGTATCAAGATCCCCCAATATATTTTCTAAAGAATTTATGGCCCAATTATATTTCGTTGCATTTGATCCTATTTCTTTTATGACTTCAGTAGTAACAATGTTGGATAAGAACATGGAAAATAATGTTTGTAATTCAAATAGATGTTCATTTAATTCATCCAAATCACCTGTTGGGATGAGTTCATATAATGCATTTTCAAAGTCGCACCAGTTTTCTGTATTACCTTTATCTTGTTTCATTTTAAGAAAAAGCTTATTCTCTTTGTTACATTCAGCATATTCTAAGAAATCAAAAAATTTTTGGTAAAGTGGAAGTATTTTCTTGTTTAGTTTTTTTAATATTTTAATGTCAAATCCATTTCCAACAAAAACCATGATATCATTTTGTGCAACTATTTTATTAAAATGTTTTCCCCCATATTTTTTTTCCATTTTTATAATCCACCTCTTCCTTTGTAAGATATCAAAAGATTATATGACTGTTTCGGTTTTTTGTTATTCTTAATTCCCTGATATCTTTTTAAACTGTATATATTGTATAACTATACAATATTTTTCATTTTAAGGCAATCTTTGAATATCATATAAAATTGTTTCAATCGATCTTTCAATAATTTAGTTAAAAAAATAAAAATAATTTTACAGAAAAAAAGTGTGGGCGACTTAGTAATTAATAAGAGTAAAATTGTTTTAAGAATAATATTTTGAGAAACTGTTAGAAAAAAACGCTATAAACACTGTGTATTGTGTAAAGACCTTGATTTTCCGGCGTTCCTGAGAGTGGGGTACATATAATAGCCGTTTCTGGTATTCATGTTTCTATCGTTGGAGGAATGTTGTTTCGTTTTTTAAGAAAAAGAAAGTTTAGCTATACTGTTTCATGTATCTGTTCAAGCTTTGTTCTGTTATTCTATGTGATTATGACTGGTTTTGGAAATTCTGTTTTC
>OHKT01000076.1_pt1 | contig 64411 bp, 65 predicted proteins | sample 1568871 | NCBI WGS metagenome assembly OHKT01 (sample SAMEA3879558, study PRJEB24766) | human gut metagenome | biome: human-associated habitat; feature: feces | place: USA | collected 1985/1987
AAAAAATTTCATTGAAAATCGGGGTGAAATGTTACAACGCTCGGACATTTCAAAATCAGTCTGCCATTTTGATCCGTTCCACCAACGAATTTCTGCATTGAATTTTTAGACAGATAGCAGAAATTATAATAGGTGTTATTATTAAGCAGACACCGTAAATCAGTAATGGAATAAAAGGAAAAGTATATTGAAAATAAGTTAATCCATTCGCAGACAATATCCGTACTAACAAATAACCCATCAAGGTTCCTGCCACAACCGTAATAATCAAGCATGGAATAATCAGTAAGACACTTTCATGCAGCAGCATTTTCTTTATCTGTTTTTTTGTCATACCGATAGACTCCAATATTCCAAATTCTTTTCTCCTTGTACTGATACGACTAATCAAGGTGTTTGTCAGATTAAAAATGCTAAACATAATGACAAAGGCAGATACCCCATAAACTTGTACGCTGGTATTATGAATCGTATTTGCCGAAGATGCTTTTACCTCTTGTAAGGTTTCCATTACCAAATCAGGGTGTCGGGACAGTATTTTATTTAATTTGCTTTCTACTGATTTACCCACTTTTTCATATTCAGGTACGGACAAAGTTAAGGAAGCTGTTAAATCCATATCGCCCCACAACTTTTCTATGGTTTCTGTGGGGAGATAAAAGCCCTCATTCATACTTTTTTCGGAAGTACCGGCAATCAAAATATCTATGCTGTGTTCAGCCCCATCAAACCATCGTAATGTCACTTTTTCTCCTATTGACGGGCAAGCATGATAGACTTCTTTCTGTACGCTTGTTCCTAATATAACCATAGCGTCTTGTTTCACCAATGTTTCGTATGTCCAATCAACAGGAAGCGTTTTCAAAATTTCCTCCTGATTATCAGGCGTAATCGGAATAATGGGAATTTCTAATTGTTCATCGTGATACTCAATAATGGCTGCGGTTCTCTCCGTAGCATAAATCTCTTTAACTTCCGGGATTTGTTGCAATTCTTCCATGAGTTCTTGTGAAAAAGGCGTATTAACTTGATACTCCGAAATACCATACGGTTTCGGGTTGACTAATGTATTGTGGTTAATCGTAATATAATATTCTCCATCTTCCAAATTCCCCATTCTTGCAAAGGAATCTGGATTCCATGATGATATAAAAGTGGCTCCAACCATAAATAAAATCCCGCCGATTGCAAGCGAGGCAATCGTCAGATTGTGTTTTTTTCGATTCTGCTTTTCGCTCAATACGGCTAAAGAATACGGTGAGAGCCGAATATGATTTTTCCTATTCTGCACTCTACTTTCTTTTAGTTCTGGATCGTTTCCAACATATTTTGTTGCTTCAATAGGGGAAATATTTGAAGCTATTTGTGCGGGCTTGTATACGGAAATTTGTACGATGATAATGCCTAATATTATTGCTAAAATACTTGTGGCTATGGCATTGATAATCGTTATTCCATTCGGCTCTAACAAATATGCAAATATGATACCTACTGTAATACCGGCAGGTATTCCGAACAGGCAGAAACGATACCCTTCTTTACGAATCATCCGCTTAATTTGTTTTTCTGTCATGCCAATAGTTTTGAGCTGTCCAATCTGCGATACTTGATTTGATACCGAAAGGTAGAACACACTGTATATGACAATTCCGCTTGAAAATGCAATAAAAAGAGTAGCTAAAAGAACACCTCCCATTCCTGATCCACTAATAAGTGAGGAACAGAATTTGCTATTAAAATAAAGTTGGTTCCTGCTTATGTCTTGGGATAAAGCCAGACGATATACTGTATTCTCAAAATCAATAAGTCCCATTTCCGTGGCACCATTTACACGAATCAAGGCACTATATGGAATATCCGATAATAACACACCCTGTTCTGCATACGCTGGGGAGACATAAAAGTAAAATGTTCCTGTTTCCACATTATCAGTAAAACCAGTAATGATGAAATCCTCTGTTTTACTCCCCGCCGTTGGTAAAGTGATGGTATCTCCTATATTTAGCTGATACCCCAGCTCTAATTGAACATTTTTATCAATTACAATTTCATTGTACTGTTCTGGACAGGTTCCACTGACTAATTCATAGGATTTTATAATTCCAAAACCAGTCGGCATATAAACCGCTTCAAATTTGATCCCATCCATCAGAAAACTATCACTATGCTTATAGGGTACAATATCTTCAAGATCAGGTTCTTTTTTCAGAACTTCTATCTGTTCTGCTGTAAGCCCCCCGATGGTAGCTTGCTGCATTTGATTCAAAATCTTTTGTTCACTAATTTTGCTGCCTTGTTGGAATAAGGAGATTCCCACAATCAAACTAATTGCCAGCGCAATGGTCAAAACATTAAAAAAGCAAAAAATACGATTTGAAGATACATTGCGTTTTGCTAATTTCTTTACAATGGCGCTGGTGTCATTCTCAAAAGGCCATGTCATAGTTGTATCACCTCCATATTTGATAAGGGTATTGTAAAACCCAAATGTCCGCGAAATGTTACAGCGGCCAAAAAATTTCATTGAAAATCGGGGTGAAATGTTACAACGCTCGGACATTTCAAAAAAATTTACGGCGGGCAGCCGGAAATGGCCGTCCGCCGAAACATACTACACGATCTTTTAGATAGATTGATTGTGAAATAATTTCAATCCAATCACCACATCTATCATAAGTTCCACAATGAGAATTATACTAATGGCAACATTAAAATTACATAGGTTATATAATCCGATATAGATTTCACAAGTAAGAAATACAACTTGCAGACACAAATTTAAGTATGTCACTAAATGCTCGTTAGTTCTATTCCACAATCTAAACAGGAACATTGTAAAAATAGGTTTTCCAGCAAAAGCAAAGAGTACTGACAATATCGGCACCAAAAATATATAGTAAGAATCTACTGCATTGCTGGGGGTTGTACCTACCCATTGAATTGCTATATTATCAGGAACAACGAAAAATAAAACAATAGATAAAATAACATTGATTATTAAGATGATTGTTGTTGCTTTGCAAAAATTGATTTTTTTCATGGTGTTTTCTCCTGTTATAAGTGTGCTTTATTTAGTCGGCAGCATAATGGAAAATTCCGAACCCTTGCCCGGCTCCGAAACCACTTTGATATAGCCGCCCTGCCGCGTTACGATCTCGCGGGCCAGATACAGGCCAATGCCCACACCCTGCTGTTCGTGTACTTCTTCCTCACGATAGAAGCGCTGGAAGATAGCGGCCTGATTGCTTTCGGAAATGCCCTTGCCAGTGTCGGTCACTTTGATTTCCACATACATTTCCCACAGCACCACAGACACAGCGATTTTCCCGCCTGCCGGGGTGTACTTCACCGCATTGTCCAGCAGGTTAAAGAGGGCTTCCGATGTCCACTTGCTGTCATGGGAAACGGTCAAATCCTCCGGGCAGTCCACGGACACGGCGATTTCCTTTTTCTCCGCTGCATACACGATCCCACTCATGGCCTGCGCCACGGTATCAAAGAGGCGGCCCGGTTTCTTGTCCAACTGGATCACGCCTGTTTCCAGACGGGAGGTTTTCACAAGGGCCTGAAAGAGAAAGTCCAGCTTATCCGTCTGGCTGCGGATTCCCCGGATAAAGTCGGTGCGCTCTGCCTCGGCCATAGGCTTTTCCAGCAGGGTGTCCGTCGCCATTTTCAGATTGCTTACCGGCGTTTTCACCTGATGGGAAATATCCGATACAAGGGTCTGTAACTCCTGCCGTTCCTCGTCCACCCGGCGGCGGTTCTCCTGCATGATCTGGTAAAGCCTTGCCAGCCGGTGTCCGATTCTGGCAAGCTGGGTTTCGCTGTCCTCTGGCCGCTGGGGCGCTTCATTTCCGGCGATCATGTGGTCTAAGGTCTGGCACAGGTCAGTGGTAAACTGCGACAGTCGCTTTCCAAACGCCTGCGTCAGTACAAAAATCCCTACAATGGCGCACAGCAGCAGCGCCCCGCCTGTCAGCAGCACCGCAATCTGTTTTGTCACAAGAAAAAGAGCTATGGTGATCCCGGACATGGAGAGGACAAGCTCCATTGCCACCCGGCCAAACAGCCGCTTTACCGAGAGGTTTTGAAACTTCATTTTGCCTCGCCTCCCGTCCATTGATACCCCATGCCGTAAACGGTCTTGATGTAGGGTGCGCCGCCGTCGGCTTCAATCTTGCTGCGAATACGGCTGATGGAGGTTGTCAGGGTGTGTTCGTCCACAAACCGCTCGTCTATATCCCACAGCTTTTCCAAAAGCTGCCCACGGGTCAGCACTTGCCGGGGATTTTTACGAAACAGGTTCAGCATTTTGTACTCCATCGGGGATAGAGTCAGGGGCTTGCCGTTTAAGGAAGCCGTCTGCTCCGAGAAGTCCAGAAACAACCGCCCGTCGTCGTAAATGTCCTTGGCCGGTTTGTGGTGTTCCAGCATGGCGAACATGGCTTTGATTTTCCGCTGCAAGGCCCCGATCACAAAGGGCTTTGTGATGTAGTCCACCGCGCCCACCTCATAGCCCCGTATCTGGTCGCTCTCCTGATCGTTGGCGGTCAGGAATATTACGATGGTGTCCGGGTGCTGGGGCTTTATCAGCTTGCACAGTTCAAAACCGTTCCCGTCCGGCAGGTTGATGTCCAGCAGCACTAAATCAAATTCCCGCTGGCGGATGGCTTCGGCTGCGGTTCTGGCATTTAGGGCAGAAGTCACGCCGTAGCCGTCTGCGGTCAGGTTATAGTCTAACATCTTATTCAAAAAACTGTCGTCCTCGACAATTAAAATCTGCTCCATATTCTCACTTCCTTTGCTTTTTGCAGATAGTATAACAGGCAAATGTCCGAGAATTGTTACAAGGACAAATATATTTATCATTTTACAGCTTTTTTATGTGTACTGCAATTTTATAAAAGAAAGGACAGCAGTATCATCAAATTGCTGTCCTTGCGGTTTATTATAGCTGGTAGTGTATAAGCGTGGGTTCATCATATTTGGTGTGGTATCTTTAACTATGGGAAACTCCCTGCTCCCATTTAGAAATGGTCTGCCGCACGACATTCAGCTTAATGGCAAGCTCTTGCTGTGAAAGTCCTTTTGATTTTCTAAGAGCCCTAATATTTTCATTGAGCATCGGGGACCGCCTCCTTTCTTTTTATTGTCATCACTATTATAAGCAAAACTGCCCGTTGCCACAAGCAACGCATTTTAACATTACAATAAAAACCGTAGGACTTTGAAATTACGGTCCTACGGTTTTTGTCTTACGCTTCTATCTCTTTTTATTCTTGCTCTTGTGAGACTGCCTCTTTCAGCCGTGAAAAGCTTTCGTTGCTGATAACATGTTCAATTCGGCAAGCGTCAGCCTCCGCAATCCTGGGATCAACGCCCGCTGCAATAAGCTGCTCGGTAAAGAAGCAATGACGCTCATAGATTTTTTCGGCGACCTCGCGGCCCACATCGGTCAGATGGAGAAAATGATCTTCGTCCATTGTGAGAAAGCCGCCGTCTTTTAAGGTATTAACTGCCACACAAACACTGGGCTTTGATACTCCCATGTGTCGGGCAACATCTACGGAGCGCACCATTCCTTTCTGCCTTCGGAGAACGAGGATAGCCTCTAAATAATCTTCACCAGATGCGGTGGTATGTCGTTTTTTCTCCATGTATTCCTCCCATGCCATTCGTACCAGTAAAGAAAACATTGTCCTTCTCCAAGCAGAAAATTATCGTCCCTGTTGAAGTGCTACCAAGTGGGAATACAGGCCGCCCTTCGCCATCAGTTCAGCGGGTGTACCCATCTCACTGACCTTGCCATCATTCAGAACAACGATTTTATCAGCATTTGCCACCGTTCTCATACGATGGGCAATCACCATGACCGTCTTATCTTTCAGCAGCACCGACAAGGCATCCTGCACCAGCGTTTCACTCTCGGCGTCCATAGAGGCAGTTGCCTCGTCAAGCAGGACAATGGGAGCATTTTTCAGTAGAGCGCGGGCAATCGAAATGCGCTGACGCTCGCCACCAGACAGGGTGCTGCCATTTTCCCCGATATTCGTCTGATACCCTTGAGGCAGACGCTGGATAAATTCCTCGCATTGGGCAGCTCTGGCCGCAGCCATAACTTCCTCATCGGTGGCATCGCCTCGGCCCAGCCGGATATTCTCCATAACGGTCTCGTCAAAGAGCATGACATCCTGGAACACAATGGCATAGTTCTTGAACAGCGTTTCTGGTTCTACCGTTTTGACATCCACGCCGCCCAGGGTAATGGTTCCGGAGTCCGCATCCCAAAAACGGGCCGCCAGTTTGGAGGCGGTGGACTTGCCGCTGCCGGACGGGCCTACCAGCGCCGTAACTTCGCCTTGCTTTGCCACAAAGGACACGCCCTTCAAAACCGGCTCCTCATTGTAAGAGAACACCACATTCTTGAACTCAATATCGTAGCCCTTGTTATTGCAGACATTGGTTCCGGTCTGCTCCGGGGTCGCGTCAATCTGTTTCATTCGCTTGACGCTGACAAGGGAGGAAAATACTTCCGCCATCAGCATGAAGCAACTGGTGAAGGGGTCATAAATGCGGCCGGCAAACAGCAGGAACAGGATGAACATGGGGATGGACAACGAACCGGCTGTCACCAGAATGCCTCCCACCAGCATAACCGCCACAAGGCCAAACCGAAGGATGAATTGAGCCGTAGTTGTAGCGGCACCGGGAGCGATCTCGTTGCGGAAGGAACACTTCACCACATAATCCAGCTTCTTTTCCAGCCCTTCCAGGTATTCTTTTTCACGGGAGCAGGACTTCAGCTCCTGGATGGTATCAAGGTATTCCTGCACGCCGTCATAGGCAGCTCTCTTTGCATCCATGTTGGCGCTCTCGGCATTGGACTGGGCTTTCTTTGCCGCAAAGACCACCAGGGCCGCCACAGGCACCGGTACTACAATGCAAAGACCCATCCGCCAGTCAAACACCAGCAGGCCGATGGCCGTTATAATAAACATGAAAATCGTTCCAAAGAGCTGCGGGATTGCATTGGAAAATACGCGCTCCAGGGCCGTACAGTCCCCCATGATGGTGGTGGTCAGGTCAGAAAGGTCACGCTGGCCAAAGAAGGACAGCGGAAGTTTCCGCAGCTTCTCTGCCAGGACAATCCGGCGATTGGCGCTTTCCTCATACGCTACGGTATAAGTTTTGTTGTATTGGAGCCATTGGGTCAGGAACACAATGATAAACATGACCACTGTGCCGCAAATAAACAAGACCGCATGATCCCGCATACTGCTTTCCTGCCCGGAAATCACATTCAGTAGTTCCCATATCACCATGACCAGCAAGCTGACCGGGGCAATCAGGCACAGATTGCTGAGCGTAGTGGCCGCAATTCCTTTATTCAAATCTTTTGATCCCTGATCGCTCAGGGCAAACATCCGTTTCAGCATACTTTCACCTCATTCCCGATATGCCATTTGGTAGTCTTCGTATAGTTGCTCCACATCTTGGCGTATTCGCCGCCTTGCTTCACCAGCGCATCATGGGTGCCGCTTTCCACCAATTCACCCTGCTTCATTACCAGAATCAGATCAGCATCCTGAATAGTAGAAAGCCGGTGTGCAATCATAATGACCGTCTTGCCCTTGACCAGTCCCTCAAAGGCTTTCTGGATCTGCTGCTCGTTCTCGGGGTCAGCGTAGGCGGTCGCCTCATCTAAGACCACAATGGGAGCTTCCTTCAAAATAGCGCGGGCAATCGCAATCCGCTGCGTTTCGCCACCGGAGAGATACACGCCTTTACTGCCTACCACAGTGTCGATGCCATTCGGAAATTTTTCCAGAATATCATCACACTGAGCCAGATGCGCCGCCCGCAAGACTTCCTCTCGTGTAGCGGAAGGTCTGCCTGCCCGGATATTTTCCAAAAGGCTGTCCTTGAACAATTTTGGATCCTGGAATACAAAAGCAACCATCTTCATCAAGTCAGCATGAGGGATCTCCCGAATATCCACACCGCCAATCTTGACTGCACCTTGCTGTACATCATAGAAACGGGGGATCAGGCTGGCCGTTGTACTTTTGCCGGAACCGGAATGCCCGACCAATGCAGTAGTCGTCCCAGCCTTGGCCGTAAAATTCAAGTGGGATACCGCCGGATGATCTGTATTTTCGTATGCAAAGGTCACATCCTCAAAGGAGACATCATATGTCTTGGGATGTTTCGGCGCAGAGGATTCCGGTTGCGGTTGGGCCGTCAGAATCATGTCGATGCGGCGCATGGACTCTTCCGCCTGCATCTTGTAGCTGGTCATGTACATGATCTTATTGAGCATAACTGCACAGGCAGGAGAGAAAATCACATAAAAGAGGAAACTCTGCATAAAGCCGATCAGGTCGTTCGACACGAACCCGATAATAAGCGCTGTAGGCACCAGCACAAGGAAACTGGAATTGATGATCGAGTTAAACGCCACCATTCCCTTTTTGCAGGACATCGTGTAGGCCAAAGCAAACTTCCGGTAGGACTTAATAGCATTGTTAAACTTAGTAATAGATTGCACCGTCTGACCGAAAACCTTGACCACTGAAATTCCACGAATATACTCTACCGCTTCATGGTTCATCGTTTCCAAAGAGTCCTGGTAGGTCTGCATGAATTTCATGCTGTCCTTCCCCGTAAGGGAACCCTGCAGGAAGAAGCCAATACCAAAGAGTAACAGGAGCGGGACACCCACACGCCAGTCAAAGACCAGCATCAGTACCAAACTTACAATCATCGTGACCTGCGCTCCCACCAAGTCGGGAAGCTGATGAGCGATGAAAGTCTCGGTCTGGAAACTGTTGTCGTCAATAATCTTCCGAAGTTTTCCGCTGGGATTGGCGTCAAAGTACCCCATCGGCATCTTCGCCAAATGTTTCAACGCTGCCATCTTTAGGTTTTTCTCCGTGTGAAATGCGACTACATGAGAGCAGAGCAACGCCGAAAAGTAAAGGACCAGACCGATCAGTTCCAGTCCCAAGGCAAGCAAGCCCCAGCGGACAAGGCTGTTCGTGTCTAAGGGCGTCCCGGCGAATACGCCCACCAAGTCCCGCGCTGCAAAGTAAACACAGAGGAAAGGACCAAGGATAAAAACTGAACTAATGCCGGATAGGATGCGGGAAACGGTGAGCAACCCACGGTGTTTTCCTGTGAACTCCATCAACCGCTTAATCCCGCCTGATTTTTGTTTCATGGATGCAAGACCTCCTTATCCATTCATTGATTAGTTATTACTAACCTCTTGATTTAAGTTTACTGCTTTTATCTGTCATCGTCTATAACCTATCAGGTATGTTATACTCCAATCAGCTCAAGAAAAAAGAGCAGGTCCATTTAATTGGCCCGCTCCTTTTGTCAGTTATTTGAAACAGCTTAGTTCAGATGGATATTCTGAACGGAAGTAAAGCTGGCATCAGTAGGGAAGGTATAGCTTGCTACCGCATCGCTGTAAATGGCAAGCTGCCGGGTATAAATCAGCGGCGTAGTCAGGCACTGATCTGCCATAGTGGTCAGGATGGTATTGTAAATTTCCTGAATTCTGGCCTCGTCAGTAGCGGAGTCCAGTTCGTCCACCAGCGACGCCAGTTCCGGCTGAGACGCGCCAATCTGCATGAGTATGGGATCCATAGAGGTAGACGGGTTGATGTTGGTAATGACCATAGCCGGATCATAGTAGCCTCCCTGAGTCTTGAAGATGGTCAGTCCATAGTCACCGCTCTGGATCATGGCATACCAGTCCATCATCTGCGCGGATTGCGGGGTCAGCTCAATACCGATCTTGCTGGCCTGGTCGCAGATGTAGACAACCATGTTGTCATCAGAGGCGGTGCCGGTTTGATACAGGAAAGCGGCGGACAGTTTGACTCCATCCTTCTCACGGATGCCATCTCCATCAGTATCTACATAACCGGCCTCATCCAAGATTTGATTGGCGTGATCCAGGTCAAAGCCGTACACCGTCTGCTCCACATCGCAGTAGGGCAGGTCACGGGAAAAGAAGGTATCTGCCTTGTCGAACAAGCCACCATAGATATTGTCTACCACGGCATCCTTATCAATAGCGGAAGAAATGGCCTCACGAACCACCTGGTCGCCGAAGATCTCACTGCTCAGGTTATAGCCTACATAGTAAGTCTGCAAAGACTTTTCATCGACTTGAGCACCATATCCATCCATCTGCTCCATCTGAGCATAACTCTCAGCAGAGATATTTTTGATGCCGGAGAGGAAATCTACCTCACCATTCTGCATAGCTAAAATTTTGGCATCGTTGTCGGGGATGTACTTGATAGAGAAGCTATCTACTTCAGGCGCTTCTCCCCAGTAATTAGGATTGCGGACGAAGTTCCAGGTCTGCCCGTCATTGTCGCCAGCGTACATATAGGGGCCGGTTCCATAAGTGGCGCTGCGGAAACTCTCCTGCTTGGCAGTCAGATCATCATTGAACTGTTCGCTGGACACAATACCAAAGGGATTGGCGAGGCACAGCTCCCGCAGGGTGTTGTAATAGGGCTGGGTCAGATGCAGCTCCACCGTGTATTCATCGGTAGCCACCGCATCTTCAATAATCGTGGACAAGCGGCCATAGGAACCGTTGTACTGGCCCAGGTTAACCGGCACAGCCAAAATAGACTTTGCTACATCCTCGGCGGTCAGGTCAGAGCCATCAGAGAACTTGACGCCCTGCTTGATCTGGAAGGTATAAACCTTGCCGTCCTCACTCATGGACCAATCCTCAGCCAGCACTCCAACAACCTCACCGTCGGCATTGTATTCAAACAGAGTGTCATAGAAGCTGGTAAGGTAGTAGGTGATGTCGTAACTGGAAGAAGACACTTCCGGGGTAATAATGGTATAAAAATACTCAAAACCCCAGCTCTCTGCTAAGTTTAAATGTACGGCTTGAGTCCCTCCATTCTCCTGTAGACTTTCATTCTTTGTGTTGTCTCCGCAGGCGGCCAGAGATACCACCATAACCGCCGCTATGAGCATGGCGGCAATTTTTTTCAGTCTCATTGCAAATCAATCCTTTCTTTTTTTAATCGTTCCGGTCTGCTGTAGGATCAATCAGACCGCTTGCTTCCAATAGCATTCTGCTATACGGATCGTGAAATACAGAATAGTCACCAGAGAACGCGACGCGCTCCACCAAATTGGAATTTCGCATGACAAAAATCTCGTCGGCTACAACTACTGCCAGTTCCATATCGTGGGTTATGAAAATCAGCGTAAAACCAAGCTGCTGTTGCAGGTCTATAATTTCATCAATGATTTTCTTCCGCAGCGGCAAATCAAATCCATTGGTAGCCTCGTCAAAGATCAGGCATTGCGGTTCAGCGGCCAGTGCCCTGGCGATTGCCACTCGCTTCTGTTCTCCACCGGACAGCTCTGATGGAAGGCGAATATAGTAATCCAGCGGTAAATTGCATAGTTTCATCAAATGGCGGCAGCGTTCCCGCCGTTTTTCTCTCTCCATGTGAAAAAAGCAAAGCAACGGTTCCTCTATGGATTTACCCACCGAGATCTTGGGGTCCAGGGCAGATGCGGAGTTCTGCTGAATGATCTGCACCTTTCTGAAATGTTCTTTTCCAGCTCGTTTCCGTTCATAAACAGGTGTGCCATCTACAAACACCGAACCTCCGCTTGGCCGCTGTAATCCTGCGATCATCCGGGCAAGAGTGGTTTTGCCAGAGCCGGACTCTCCCACGATTGCATACCGGCTACCATCACTGAAATGGGCGCTCAATGGGGACACAGCAGTAAACAGTCCTTTCCCGCCAAAGCCGTCAGAAAAAGTACAGCTTACCTCCTTCAGTACAATCAAGATATCTCCCTCCTTTCCAACTGACAGGCGCTCAACAGATATTTTGTATAGTCCTCTTTGGGAGCGTTTAGTATCTGTTCTGTCTTACCCTGTTCAATAATTCGCCCACGATCCATTACAAGGATGCTGTCGGAAACTGAGGCAGAGCGCAGATCATGGGTCACGAACAGCACAGACATTCCATCCTTACAGAAACTTTTCAGTTCCCGCATCAGCCCGATCCGGTTGCAAGCATCAATGGCCGTGGTCGCTTCATCTGCTATCAAAAGGGAAGGCTGGCACATCAGCGCCGCCGCGATCATCATCCGCTGGAGCATTCCGCCGGATAGTGTAAAGGGATAGCTGTTCAAAATCCGCTGGGTATCCTCCAGTCCCAGCCTCTGCAAGATGCCGGCAAACAGGCGCTGCATTTCCTGCTTCGGCGTTTTTCCATGATGGAGCAAATAGGTCTTTTCCAACTGACGCCCCACTCGAATGGACGGATTAAAGGCGGTCATTGGGTTCTGCATAATCAAGCAAATTTCTTTCCCATAGATAGCCTGCCGCTTTCGTTCCGGCAGGTTGAGCAAATTTTCCGCTTGGAACAGGATTTCGCCATCAGCGCGATAAGCGTTTCCCAGCAGCCCCATAATTGCTTTGCAGATGGTGGTCTTTCCCGCGCCGGAGCTGCCAACGATGGAGAGCATTTCTCCCTGGCCTAACTGAAACGATATATGTTCGGCCACGCTTTTTCCGGAAGTTAAAGAGATATTCAGGTCTTTGACCTCAAGCAACACGAATATCATCCTCCTTCCCGATGGCATCCCGCAGGCCCTCGCCCAGCAGGTTGAAGCCCGCGCAGCAGACGATAAGGCAGATGCCCGGATAAATCAGGAGCGCAGGGTTTGAGTAGACACTGTTTCGGGCCTCATTGAGCATTGCACCCCATTCCGGGGTCCCGGCGATCAGCCCCACACCCAGGAAAGCAAAACTGGACACCGACATGATCGCTGTGGCAATCCCAGTGGTGAAGTACACCACAAACTGCGGGAACACATTTGGGAGCAGGTGGCAAAGTACAATGCGGAGGCCGGAAGCGCCGGAAATCCGGGCTGCCTCTATGTATTCCTTTCCGCATTCAGTTTTTGCATAAGAGCGTACCATCCGCAGAAACCACGCCAGCATAGAAATCCCGATGGCAATGATGACACTTGCCACAGAATTATCCACCGCCGACACCAACGCCATCGCAATGACGATGAGTGGAAAGGCCATAAGAATGTCGCAAAGTATCCGCATGGCTTCATCCAGCAGGCCGCCTTTATAACTGGAATAGCATCCCACGAACAGAGCGAAGGCAGCCAGTACAATTAGCACCGGGATGGTCAATCCCATAGAATATCTTGCACCATAGAGAAGCCTTGAAAGTTCACAGCGGCCCATCTGGTCACAGCCAAGGGGATACTCCGCAGAAGGCGGAGCGTTCTTCAGCGCAAGGTTTGTGACATTCGGATCATTGGGAGCCAACACCGGAGCCGCAAGTGCCATAAGAATAAAAATCAGGATCAGAGCCAGACCAATAATGATTTGCCCTTTTCGTTTCATACCGCTTTCCTCCTATACGCAGGGCAGATAGCACTCGAAAGCAAATCTGCCAGGGTGTTGAACAGGACGAACAACACGCCGCACACTAGGATGGAGCCAGAAATCCCATAGATGTCCATACTCTCGCAGGACTCCATCAGGTAAATACCAAGTCCCTGGATGGAGAAAACGCTCTCCACCAACGCGGAGGTTCCAAAAAGCGCAGCGCAGTATTGAGCGAAAAGCGTGATGGCTGCGGGGAGGGCATTTCGCAGCACCTCGCCATAAACGATTTTGGTATTGGAGAATCCCCTTGCTTTGGCATAGGTCACATAATCACTTTTGAGTTCGTTCAGCACTGCCGCCCGCAACACTCTGGCCGCAATGCAGATGATAGGGACCGCCATTGCCACCGATGGCAAAATCAAAGATTTGAAACTGCCGTCCGAGATCACGCTGAAAATGGGGATTTGAACGGCGAAGGCGGTCAGCAGGATCAACGCCAGCCAAAAGCTCGGCACGCAAATCCCAATGATGCAGATAATCCGCATGACATTATCGAAAATCCCGCCTTTTCGTATGACAGAGATGGCGGCAATCAGTACCGTGAAGATGATGACCCAAGCCATTGCCATCACTACCAGCATACAGGTTACAGGAAGGGCATCTTTGATATTTTCGATGACCGGCTGGCGGTTTGTGATTGCGGTTCCAAGGTCGCCGGTCAGTACACCCTTTATGTAATCGGTGTAGCGTTCCAGAAAGGGAGCATCCAGTCCCAGCTCCTCTCGCACAGCCTGAATCTGTTCCTCTGTTGCAAAGACATTGACCTTACGGACAATCATCTCCGCCGGGTCGGTTCCTGTGAAAACTTGTAAACAGAAACTGAGTGTGACAACGCCCCAAATAACAAGAATAAAATTGATGATGCGTCTGGTAATCCTTTTTGCGGTTCCTCCCGCAATCCGCATGGTACATCCCTCCAAACTTTAGTTAGGTTATACTAACCGCTGGTCCAAAAAAAGCAGCCGCGGTTCAGCGGCTGCTACACAGCGTACTCACCATTGGCACATCAATAATGATAGCATACCAGGGTGGTACATTCTATAACCGGACAGGTCGGATTTTGCTCCAATCAGGTCAGCAGTATTTGTGACGATATGCCTGCGGGGTCACTCCCATAACAGATTTGAATGCGGCAGAAAACTTGCTTTGGTTTTCATATCCCGCTACGCTTCCAATCTCCCCAATGCTCAAAGTCGGCTCTGAAATCAGCATTTCGGCAGCGGCCTCCATGCATTTATTTTTGATAAAAGCTCCGATGGATGCACCAGAAATAGACTTAAAGCACCTTTTTAAACTGGACTCAGCCAGCCCGAACATACAGGCAAGATCCCGAATGGTATCTTTTGAAAAAGGGTTTTCAATGATATACTGGTAAACCTCCTGTGTCCGTTTAGAGATATCTGCAGAAAACTGTTGCGGCCGACAAACTGCGCTGCCATCCAGAAGACTCAAAAACAGTAGCAACTCAATGACCTTAATCCAAAAGTACGGAACCTGGATACGCTCGTCCACCGAGTAAAGTTCGCTAAATATATGGTCAATTTCGTGCTTGGATTTGATGATGAGGGAACGACCATCCGAACACAAACGATCCTTAATCTGTTCCAGACTGATATGTGCTTGCTGAAAACCCTGATCTAAGGTTTGCTGTGCTATATCCATTTCCAGTAGTACAGTGATACCTCGATATTTCTTTAGAGGAATCCGGGATCCGAGGAACACCTGCTTATCTTTGGAGAGGTAATCCACACAAAGGTCGCCTTCCCCTAAAAAGCTGACCGAACCACCTTCCAGCTCACACTCATAGCAACCTTCCAGGCAGTGATTGATCTGAAGGAAATCTTTTTCAAATCGGATGGGACGGAAACAAGAGTCCATTTTCAGATCGTTATATGTAATTTGAATGCCAGGTGCTACCTCAAAGCGCTGCATCGTTCCTTCGCCTGATTCATTTCCTTCATGCAACACTGTTTGAGTACCATCAGTTTCATTTTTAGTTGCATATATATTATGAAATGCAGAAGTACTGTTCATAAAAAAACTCCTCTCACGACTCTTCCAAAGCAATTGGGCTTTGAAAAGTAACTACATACCAACTATTTTTCTGACTGTATTCGCTGTCCTTATCGTTAATTTTGTACTGATATTTGCATTTGCTGTTTTAGACCACCAATTTGTTTTTTGATAATCTTTTCGACTAAAAGACCAGAATACCGTTCCTTTGTATTCCTTTATTTTTTCCAATCCCTCTTTTGGCTCTCCGATTTCACTATATACATCTTTGAATGTAGTAGGCGGCATGATAAAAATTAGATTGTCATAAATCTCTTTGCTTTCATCGCCCCACCAATCGGGCGCATGATGTAAAATGTCCTCAAGTTCTTCCTTTGATATGACAAAAACAGGGATATCTAAACCGAACTGATTTTTAATCATTTTCTCAATCCGGCTTGTAATCTTAATGGTATCAGCTGCATCACTTGAAAAAATCACATTGCCGCTGTTCAAATAGGTTTTGATCTCTACAAAATCAAGTTTTTCAAAGCCTTTTTTTAATTCTGCCATTGGCACTTTGTTTTTACCGCTTATATTGATACCTCTTAAAAAGGCAACATATCTTTTCGTGTCCATACACTCCTCCACAACTTCTGCACTATCGCTTTTACTTAATATGCCAAATCAACCTTTCCAAAAACCGTCTAATACTCCCGCGAGCCGCGTCGGTGCCTGCTGGTTGACTTCGTGTCCGCTTCCGGATATCACACTCAGACTCGCATGGGGAATCCTCTCCGCCAGTTCCTCAGACGCCTTTTTATTGGCCGTATCCTTCTCTCCGCAAATAACTAAAGTAGGGCAGGTGATGCTTCCAAGTTCCATACTGAAATCAAGCTCGGCCATAGTCTTAGACAACTGAATGAAATTCTTTTTCGAGAAGCCCATCGACTCAAAGGATTTGCTTGGCATCAAACGAAATATGGCATTCTGAATTGCCAGGAGTTTCTTCGGCATCACATACTGAGTACCGATGAGCACCAACGACTTTATTTTCTCAGGATGGTCGATAGCATAATTCAGAGCGAGAATTCCGCCGAGAGACAGCCCGCATAGATTCATCCCATCGGACTCAGTCTCACAGCAACGGCAAAACGCCGCATAGAGATTATTATAATTGCATTCCTGCCCGTGGACCAGGGCTGGCAGATTGGGACACATCACCTTTTCTGTCAGACTCATATTGGAAATGACCTGAGCCCAGCTCTCCGGCGTCTGACCAAGTCCGTGTATGAAAATATATGCCATCGCTTTTACCTCCTTGAGGGTACTCATAGTTCTTATCCTTCGTTTGCGCTCCTTGCCTCAGTAATAGAAGATCGTCGAACCGCAAACATAGCCGCAATCCCAGCTCATATATTCGTCGCCGCTAAAATGCGATACCGGATGCTTGAAACGAAGACCAATACCAAATTCTATAGGCGCAAAGAGTTCATCGGTATCAACCATTTCAACCTCAAGGTCCTCCGGCACGATGTTTCTGCCGTAAACATCCTCGTCCTTATACATCTCAATCTGATCAGCAGGGGCGGAGAGAAATTTTCCGCAGAGCAAGAATGCTACCTCCAAAGAACGCAGCTCATCTTCATCGCATTCCTATTCCGATAAGTCATACTCTTTTTTATGGACCTGAATCTTCTCCGGATCCACACCAAGCGAGTCTAAGAAATCTCTCTGTTCTTTCGTCAGTCTGGAAAGCAAGATCTGATTAGCTTCTTCATTAACCGCAAAGGTCTCCTTTGCATAAAGCTCTCTCGTTTTCTCTACATCAATCTCCAGCTTCCAGGGATAAAAGTTAAATTCCATCGGTTCCTCCATTTTTACGGTGTCCACAGACCGTATTCAATCCGTTTGCTGTAACAATCTTTACCTACAGCATAAATGTCACACTACCTAATCAGACTTTTCTTATCGGAAAGTACATATAGCCCTTTCCTGTTGCCGGGTCGGTATAATCGTGAACTGCTCCGACCAGAGAAATACCCTCATCTTCCATTTGTCTAATGGTTTCTTCAAAAACTCCCTTACGGTTTTCAACGACTATATACTCATAACCTGGTATTGTCCACTTTTTCCATCCATCAGGTGCTTCTGCATGATCAACACATTCCACTCCTGCCAAATACAAGCCTTTACTAAATCCATCTTCCCAGGGGCTAAATGAGTAAGAAAAATCAGACATAGCGCCCCATACGCCCACAATACTTCCGTTTGCATCTTTCTTTGCCAAATGGGCTACCTCACTGAAATGACTATTTGCATCATTCCACAATTTCTGAATAAATCCTTCGCCGTCTAATGTTGAGCCCTCTTTCCCAATGACAACAAATTCTTCTTTTATCACTTTAAACATTCTATAGCTCCTGAGTTAGGATTTAACATTTATTTAAAAATCTTTGCAGTTCTTCTACAAACCGTCCTATATGCAACCCATCTACAAATGAATGATGTGCCTGAACGGAAATCGGAACAATGATTCTTCCATCTTTTTCATAATATTTTCCCCAATCAAAAAGAGGCGTTGCATTATCTTTCTTTCCTGAGTTCGTATGCGATATATGAGTATATGTAACCCAAGGCATTGGAGAACACTGGAAAACATCATTTCCTAATGGCCCTGTAAAATATACTTTCTGTTCCTCTGCTGTTTTTGCCGCTAACTCACAGTATTCTTTCAAATCATCCAACATTGGAACATTTACCACTTTGAATAATCCCGTGTCTTTGTTTAAATAAGTAAAAGCAGTATCTATTTTGTTATAAAGGACAACTTGTCCATCTACAAAACGATAACGAAAAGCCTCTATATGATTGGCACATTTGCATACTGCATATACCATAGCTAATGTAAAGGATAATCCTTCTTCCTTAACCATACGCCTAAAATTTGTAATATCCGCTTCAAATGTCACGCAAAAAGCAGGCTCAACACTGTTTCTAAATATAGCGCAGTGAATTGCCCTTTCCCATGTTTTTTCATCTATTATCTGATATGTATTAGCCATATGTTATTCCTCCAACTTCTAATTTTCTGTTCTGCAACTTAGGATTTATCTTTGTTCTATTATTTCTAATAGTCTTCTTACATAATCATCTGCATGGTTTATTGAAAACTCTCCATGGTACATATTAGGTAGAACTTGTATAGAACTATTCTGTAGTTTTTTATGAATTAGTTCTGCTGATTTTTTCATTGAGTGATTTTCTTTTTCTCCGACAAAAATATGAACTATTGCTTCGCTCTCTTCAATCCCATCTTTTAAGGAATATAATGAGTTTTCCTGTAAAAAAGCAATCATATCGCCCTTTGTTATTGCACAAGTATCTTTGTAATAATTATCAAACAAATGCTGCTTTATTCGTAATGATTTGAATTGTAATTTTGAAAACCATTTATACTTTATCAAACCATAACAACTCCCAAACGCAGGCTTAATCATAAAATATGTGAATTTTGAAGGTATTACAAGTGCGCTTTCCACTATTGCATACTTACATATATCCTTACGATGAGATAAAATTTCAAGTAAAATCTGTCCTCCAAGTGATAGTCCTCCAATCAATAAAACGGAACCATCCAGTTTATCATTTATAAATTCTATAATCTCTAAAGCGTTATTTTCTATCGTTGTAAATCGTTTATCACTTCCTGCATGACCGTCTAATATAGGTATAATTATATGATAATTCGTTTGTAGCATTTCAGCAATTTCTTTGTAATTCCACCATGACAAACCACCTCCATGTAAGAGGATAATTACATTACTATTTCCTTTCCCATATTCAACATAGTTCAACCTTTTTCACCTCGCTGTAAAATTCCACTTTGCTTTTCCTGCACCCGAACACAGCAGTTACTCACTTTTTTTCAATGTCATCATGAACTCCCGGACCATCTCGCGATCCAGCTCTCCAATCTCATCACGCGCATTGTCTTTACGAGTAATATATGAATCGTCACCAGTCTCCAGATACCCATACAACTGCATATATGGGTCATAGCCGGCATCTTTCAAAGACTTGACGATTCGATCCATACGGACTCTGAATTCCTGATTATCCAAGGAAACCGCCTCCGTTATACCATTCTTCGGCTTCTTTTCTTCGTTCATCATACTCCTTCATCTCTTCCTGTGTGGCCGGACGGACCTGATGCTTACCACAATCAGGGCAGTCTGTCACATTCTCTTCATCCGATGCAAATAAATATCTGCACGCATCACAAGCATAAATCATTTCTTATTCCTCCGTTACCTCCGCATAATTGTACTCCAGCAGATCCTCCACCTGACAGCCCAGCACCTTGGATAAGGCGGTCAGCGTGCCGCCGGTGGCTCTGTTGATGTCCATTGCGCGGTTATCATACTCTTGTAGGGTCCTGAGATTTACCCCCGACCTTTCTGCCAGTTCCTTCTGTGAATAGCCGCACGCCTTCCGCAGCATCCTCAGCTTTGTTGGCAGTTTTTTTCTGCGGGCAATCGCATTGACGGTATCCACAAACTTGAGTTCGGACGCCTCGTGAAGGGTTGGATACATCTTTCGGATTTCCGTCATCGATACAATCTGGGACATCTCTCGGAATGAAACTCCCGTATACCACTGATAGAATGCCACAATCCATCCGCACCAGTATTCCGGGGAACGGTCATACTCAGCCTCTGCATCCGGCAGCTCCATATCCGCTCCGCTCTTTCGCACAACCTCCATAGCAAGTTCCACACCGGACATGCCGGAGACAACTTTCGGTACGCCCTTTGCGAACTGCCCGGCCAGATCACTGACCAGGAACATATCGAAAAACTCATTGATTTCAAAATGGCAGGTATTGACCGCATAATCCATCATCTCGCCAAGGTTATTCATAGCGTCAGACAAATATTGTTCATCGTAAGCGTGGGTCATCTGGGGTTAGCTCCTCTCTTAAGATATCTCTCATATACAGGCCATTCAGGTCGTCCTTTTCCAGTTCTGCCTTATACGCTGCTCTTGCCTCATCGTCACGAGCCTTACGCTTGGCATAGTATTCGGTATTATCTACACCCACATAAGAGAGAAACCGGATCGCGTCAAACGCCGCAGGGCTTTTCAGCACGATCTGCTCACCCAGTTTTCCAAGACGCATGGCGTAAGACAGCTGGTTCAGCGATATTTCATTTCCGATAAAGGCTCTGGCAAAGGAAAAATAGGAATCATCCGCACGGTAGCCAATGATCACATCATACTCGGACAGATCCAGCAAATAATTCTTTTTCAGCCAGTCCATGCTGCGCTGCTGTATGGGGGAGGAGACTCGGATTTTTCTGTAAGTTACAAGAAGCGCCAGCCAGTGCAGGATGGTATACTCCGATAGGTGCAGCGCCTTCAGCTTGCTCAGATCAATCTCATACTGGTTGCAGTATCCGTCTATATTCTCGCTGCACGCCCATTCCTTTGCCAGTTCCAAATGCTCCGTGCAGTAAAAACCGCGTCCATAGTCGTTATATGTTTTCCCTTTTCCATATACAGGCTTTTTTATGATCTCAGGGGATCCGTGGTATACAATCGTCTTCATCGCCATGCTCCTTTCTACGGATATAATTCGTCCTCAGTTATATTATACGCATTATATCCGTAGAAATCAAGTATCAGAAAACATTTTCTCAATATCTGCTGTCATTCTTCTGAGAAGTAAAGGAAAAGCGGTCTTGAAATGTATTTCAAAACCGCCGTTGAAAATGCAAATTGAGAGCACAGATCCAAGGAAGTTCCCTTAGGTGCTGCTTGTCTGTTTTTTGAAAGAAACGGTTCCCGAGATACAGGCGGCGATACTGGCCACCACATGGCTAACCAATACTGCAACCCAAATTCCGTTAAGTCCAAAACCCACATAGTAAAGTAAATAGGACAGAGGAATCCGAACCACGATGTAATAAAAGATCATCAGGAACATACTCTTTGAGGGTTTCCCCATACCGTTAAGAGCGCCGAGATAGCAGTTTGTAACCGTATTCAGGAGATACCCGATGCTGACAATCAGAAAATAAGTTCCGACAATGGCCGCCACATCATCGCTCTTAACGAAGAGGCCGGAAAGCTGCTTTGAAAAGCCAATCACAAGCGCTGAAAGAATCACAAGCAGTCCACATCCATACCCCAAGGCACATTTTAAATAATCCTTGGCTCGGTCATATCTCTTTCCGCCAACACACTGTCCGATAATGGTTGTCAAAACCATATTCAGGGCCATAGCCGGATAAAAAACGATAATCTCCAGTTTCCCGGCAACTCCATAGGCAGCGATGGCCGTTATACTGTATGTACTGACGAGAGCTGTAAGAAAAGTTGTACTGACCGCCGGGATACTCTGCTGGATAACCGATGGAACCGCTTTCTGAACCAACGGGAGTATGTCAGACTTATCAAACTCAGAAATCTTGAATGTAAACAATTTCTTCTTTTTGAGATAGACCAGCATAAACAAGAGGCAAATTGTTTCTGAGAGCAGGGTCGCAATCGCAGCGCCATTGAATCCAATGAAATGGATGAAAATAGGGTCCAGAACCGCATTCAGGATCGTCGTTGTCAGCATGGCTATCGCTTGGAACATCGAATTCCCAAAGCTGCGCAAAACGGCGGCAAAATAGCAATACAGGTAAATTGCAATGTATCCTAACACATAAACGGATAAGTAGCTGTATGCCATATCATAGGTTTCAGCCGGAGTATTTAAGGCACTTAAAATACTTGGAAGTAAAAGTTCCAGTATGACCGTCACGAGAACGGAAAAGACGACTGCCACGCAGAAAGAGGTGGCGATCAAACTTTCCGTCCGCTTTTTGTCCTTTGCCCCAATGGCTTGTGAGAGCAAAATAGACACCCCGTTTGTCGCTCCCATAGCCACAGAGGTCAAAATCAAAATAATCGGGGTTGAGTTGGTCAGAGCCGCATACGCAGTTTCTCCCAATAAGTTTCCGATCCAAAGGCTATCCACAAGGTTATACATCATATTCAAAAACATGGCGGCAATCATCGGAAGCGCCATTGTCATAAGGCAACGCCTCGTATTTCCACCGATAAAATCAATTTTTGTTGGCATAAGAGTACCTTCCTTTCTGTTGTAAGTGAATGAATATTATTCATTATCAAGCCTTTGAAATACCCCTACCAAACTCAGTAGGGGATACTTCAAAGATGCAGCGCATAAATTAGAAACGCCCGAATCCGATTTGCTTTTTCTTTCTGATCCGCACCGTCTTCCAGCAAAATACCAAGCTGTCCATAAACGCAAAACATCGCGGCTGTCGATAAATCTTCAAGCTGAATTTCGCCCTTTTCCTTAGCCTTCAGTAGCAGCTTTTCTACGATGGGAACCAGCTTCTCGCTTGTTTTGAGTGAAAGCTGATTATGGAACTTTTTGTTTTGAGGGCCATGGAAAACAGCGTAATATTTTGTATTCTTATCTTCCACAGTAGTCGGCATCTTCTCAATAAATTCTTTTAGAGGGATGTCACTGCTTTCTGCTAACTCTGCAAACTGAGCCACCAGTATATCGGCATACTGATCAATGGCACTATCAAACAATACTTCTTTGGATGGGAAGTAACGATAGCACAATCCCTGGGCTACTCCGATTTCCTTTGCGATATCTGTAATCGTCGTTTTTTCGTAGCCTTTTTCGCCAAACAATCTGAGAGCGACATCAAAGATCTCTTGCTTGCGCTCTTCCGGCTCCTTTGTAATCCGCATATCAGGACCTCCTTTCCTTTAGGATATCATACCCGTCCTAAAAAATCAATGAATGAACATCAATCATTTTTTGCCCATAGCAATGCAAGCAGTATTTCCTATCCGCTCCCACGATACATCGCGGAAACGCTCTGAAAGCATCGAAACCATTTCTGCCTCAGAATATATTTTGACATCGCCTTCTTTGCTATGCCGCATATAGAAATTCATGATCGCGCGCCCTACAAGGGGCTGCCAGCAATCTCCCATCAGGAAAGTGCCTCCCGGCTTCAATACCCGGTATACTTCCCTTAATACATTTTGCGGTGCAGGATAATGATGGAACGAGTCGTTGCAGTACACAACATCAAAAGCATTGTCCGAGAACGGGAGTGACTCGCTGTCTCCTAATATCAGCTTGACTTGTTCTGGCAATTTTGACTTGGCAACAGCAAGCATTTTCTCAGATAAGTCGATGCCGCACAGTTCTTTATGGGTATCCTCCTGCAAAATGAGCTTCAGCATCTCTCCCGTCCCGCATCCTAAATCCAGAGCAGACTGAAACGGAATATGTGACAGCTTTTCCAACAGGACGGGATAAAGAGAACGGGCGTGCTGGCCTTTCATATCTTCGTCGTAGGTAGCAGCCTGTCGATTAAATGCTGCTTTCGAGTTTTCCTTTATGGCATTCATGGCTCTGCCTCCTTTCCATCCATTAGTATAGCACCTTTTTTGGAAATGTCAATGAATAATATTCATTCATTTATTGCCCGCTAATTTTTTTCTTCGTTCATTCCGCTGAGAAATCGTTCTGGAGCCCTTTAAAACTAAAGCGCGGCCACTGTTGGAAGTGGTCAGGAAATGGATTACGAAGAAAATAAGCAGCAGCACAGATGGGCGAAAACCCAATCGTGCTACTGCTTTTCAATAGGGGTGCAATTTCCCTTCTACTCTTCTTTATGAGCATTGTAAGCATCCCTCAGATGCTTAAAGGACTCCTGGCTGATTACATGCTCCATCCGGCAAGCATCCCGCTCTGCTGACTTCGGATCAACACCCACTTCAGTAAGTAAATCCGTAAAAAAACAGTGCTTTTCATAGGTCCGCTCGGCAACTTCCCGTCCTAACTTAGTCAGATGGAGAAAGTGATCTTCATCCATTGTAAGAAAGCCGCCGTCCCGCAAGGTAGCCACTGCATGGCACACGCTGGGCTTTGACACCTCCATGTGCCGGGCCACATCTACGGAGCGTACCATACCGAGTTTCTTTTGGAGAACAAGGATGGTTTCCAGATAGTCCTCCCCGGACGCATGAAGTTTCATTGTTACCTCCAATCAGGCAGAAATTTTTTGTTCGGCGTTCCACATAGCCGCATACTTTCCGCCCTTAGCCAGCAATTCATCGTGAGTACCGGCTTCAGCAATCTTTCCGTCAGATACCACAAGGATTTGATCTGCATTTTTGACGATGGAAAGGGTATGAGCAATCATTACCACAGTCTTTTTCTCTTTCAGTAGATTGGCGATGGCCTGCTTTACTGCCAACTCGTTCTCGATGTCAAGGGACGCCGTTGCTTCATCCAAAAGCAGGATCGGGCTGTTTTTCAGGATAGCGCGGGCGATGGAAATTCGCTGACGCTCACCGCCAGAGAGAAGGTTTCCGTTCTCGCCAGTCGGCGTATCATATCCCTTTTCCATCTTGCGAATGAAGCCGTCACAATTAGCCTCCCGGCAAGCAGCCTCGATTTCCTCGTCCGTGGCATTGGGGCGGGCGTGCCGGATATTGTCCCGGATGGTATCGTCAAAGAGAAATACATCCTGGTCTACCATAGAGATTTGTTCCAGTACACGCTCTGCGGCCACATGGTTAATCGGTTTGCCGCCGATTGAAATGGTTCCTCCATTCGCCTCGTAGTATTTTGCAATCAGGTTCAGAATAGTGGATTTGCCGGAACCGGAGTCCCCGACAATGGCAGTGAGCTTCTGGTCTGGCACCGTAAAGGTGGCGTGTTTCAGCACCGGCTCTCCGGGTACATACGAGAAGTCCACACTGTCGAAGGTGATTTCATGGGTGGCCGTTTGAAGCGGCTCCATACTGCCAGTTTCCTCTGGTTCGTTCATCACACCCAGGATTTTGTTTTTGGAAATCATCAGGTTCTTATAACTTGTCAGGTCTACAAAAATAGAGTTTGCCAGCTTTGCACAGAACAAAGGCAGCATACAGATCAGAAGATAAGATACTGTATCCAGTGTTCCGGCAGCCCAGGGCGCATAAGCTGTCCAGATAACAAGCGGGCAGGACAGCCAGCTTAAAATGCCAAATCCAGCGCCGATAGGAAGGACTTTCGCTTCATACACAAAGCTGATCCGGCAGAACTCCCGCATGGCGTTGATAACGGTTTTATTCTTCAAGCCACCTACGCCATAGGCCCGGAAAGTTTGAATACCAGACACATACTCCACAATGCTGCTGACATTCTCCGCACAAATATCATTCTTTTCTTTACCATACTTCCGAACCATACGGAAGGAAAGCCACAGTCCAGGGATCAAAAGCAGGTCGGCAATCAGCAGGATAATTCCGGCAGGCACATAAATGGTCATCACAAAAATAATCAGCATGAGCGAAAGTGCAAAACTCTTTGCCAGATCACCGATCTTATGGGTCAGGATTTTTTCATAGTTGTTTACATCGCTTGTGATGGTATTGATATAATCGCCGGTCTGTCCCTGGGTAAACCGGGATAGCGGGATACGCTTCAAATGGTCGCCCATAAAAAGCCTGATGTTTTTGCTGACCTCTGCGCCGCCAATCTGCGCTTTGGTATAACCATAGCTGTAAATCAGAATACGAAGCAGGAAAATGACCGCAATTACGCCAGTCAATATCAATGCCCGGTTCATGTCAAACTGCCCTGACCACAGAAATTGCATGACAGAGTAAAGAAGCATGAATAAGCTGCCGGAGAGAAGCCCTTCCAGAACAGTCCCGCCAACGCCAATATAAAAATTACGGTTCTTTTTCAATACATCATGCTCACTCATGCTGCTCGCCTCCCTCCAACTGATAAGTAATATTCCGGGCTGTTTCGTAGTCCTCCCACGCCTTCCGATAGTAAGCATTGTTCTTTCGGACTTCCTCATGGGTTCCGACACAGGTAATTGTGTGATTTTCAACCACTGCTACACGCTCGCACATCTTCAACGCGCTCAAACGATGGGCTACCACAATGACCGTCTTTCCCTTACAGAGATTTTGAATGGCTTTGTCAATCTCCATCTGATTTTCCGGGTCAGAGGCGCTTGTGGCCTCGTCTAAGATCAAAATGGGGGCATTCTTCAGGATAGCGCGGGCAATGGCAATCCGCTGTTTTTCACCGCCGGAGAAGCGAGAGCCGAAGCTGCCCACCTTCGTGTCATATCCATCTGGCAAAGACATGATGAAATCATCAATCTGCGCCTCTTTTGCGGCGGCCCGCACTTCTTCCAGAGTGGCGTTACTGCCCATGCGGATATTTTCTAAAACGCTGTCACGGGTCAGGAATGTCTTTTGGAACACAATAGCGACATTTTTCAGAATGGTATCATAATTGAGTTCCTTTACATTTTTTCCGCCAATCAGCACTTCGCCCTCCTGCACATCATAGAACCGGGAGATTAGTTCAATCACGGTACTTTTACCGGCACCAGACTGTCCCACAAGGGCCATGCGTTCACCATCTTTAATTTTGAGATTGACGCCTTGCAGCACATCGGTCTTGCCATCATAGGAAAACCGAACATTCCGAAGTTCAATATCGTGATTTTGGGGAAAGTCCGTTCCACCCTCATAAATCGGAATATCCAGGATTTCTTTGGTCTTGGTAACAGCGTTCAGCACATTGGCAAAATTAGTCCCCAATTCTTGCAGGGGGCGGATTTCCGTCAGATACATGGAACCTACATAGACGAACAGCAAAAATGCGCTGGCTGCCAGTGAGCCTTTCAGGAAAAACATTCCGCCGATTGGAACCATCAGCAACATCCCACATTCAATGATAACTACGAAAGCTGCATAAGGCGGCCCCATACGCCGGGAAGTTTCATTCCACATGGCATTTTCTTCCTGGATAGCGTCTGAAAACTTTTGAAACGATTTGCTCCCCATGTTATAGGCTTTAATCAATTTCATGCCGCTGATGTACTCAATCATAACCGAGTTCAGTGTGGTAATGGAGCGATTGGCCCGTTCCATCAGGTCATCCGTATTGCGGAACATCATCCCCATTACAACAATAGCAAGGATCAGCGGAACCAGGGAAATCAATGCCAGAGGAATATTGACGGTCATCAGATAAAGAAAGATGACTACCGGCCCAACCAGATAGCACACAAGGTCAGGAAGGTTATGAGCCAGGAACAGCTCCAGCTTTTCAATATCTTCATTCAGAACCGTTTTTATATCCCCGGTGCGCCGTTCATTCAAGGCCCCCAAAGGCGCTCTGGCCATGTGTTCTGCAACCATGCAGCGCACTTTGAAAAGAGCGCCGTAGGCCCCTTTGTGGGCTGCTACGCCGGAACAGCCAAACAGGGCAAACCGCAAAGTTACCGCCGCCGCAATCATTGCCACGGTCTGCACAACCAATTCCTGTGTGCAGGTATGATTGAAGGTGGCGTCCATGAGCCGGTAAATCCCAATGTAAGGGACGATAATGCAAAGGCCGCTGACCGCCGATAGAAAAATCGCCAGGAACAGCCAGATTTTTTGCTCACCGGCCCAGTGGAGCAGCAAAGCTACTCTGTTTTCTTTTTTCTGTTTCATAGATCACCTCTCCTTTCCATCTGAAACAGAGAACAGCTCTCTCAATTTCGGGAGGGCATCCATCACAACAGGTACATCATCGGGCATTTCGCCCTCGTCAAAATGCAGAACGCGGGAGCAGGTTCGGCAGACAAACTCAAAATCATGGGTAACGATGAAAATAACCTTTCCCATATCAGACAATCGCCGGATCAGCCCTGCCACCTGTGCCATACTGTCAAAATCCAGGCCGCTGGTCGGTTCATCAAATACCAGAAGATTTTTTCCGCAGATCATACTGACCGCCACAGCCACCCGCTGTTTTTGACCGCCTGACAGGGTGTTCGGGTGTCGTTCCCGGTAAGCGGCAAGCCCCAATTCCTCCAATGTTTCCGTCACTAATTTCTGATCGGGATTGCGAATACCAAAGGAGCATTCTGCCTCAACACTGTCAGCAAACAATTCGTAGTTCACATCCTGCATGACCATATAAGACTGCTTCAGCCTTGCTTTTCGATCCATCGGCCTGCCATCCCACAGGAATTGTCCATCACAGTCCTTATGCAGCCCGCACAAGGCGCGGGAAAAGGTCGTTTTGCCAGCTCCGTTATGACCAACTACACCGATCACTTCTCCCTTCGCGGCAGAGAGGGCAATATGATGTAAAATCGTCCTCTTTTTGTAGCGGAGTGTTACATCTTGAAGTTCAAGTATGGGAGCTGAAACAGGCAAACACTTCTGTGGAGGAAGTACCTCTGTCAAATCTACCGCCCGCAGCCCCATGTGTTCACGCTCGGCTTCTGGCAGCTTGCGAAATTCCTCCAGCGTATAAATTTTTCTGATTTGCCCTTTTTCAAGATAAACAATGCGGTCTGCAAGTTCCATCAGGTAGTACAGCCGGTGTTCCGCAATTAAAATCGTTTTGCCCTGGCTTTTTATCAGCCGCAGGTGTTCCTTTAATTCCTGAATGGAAGTCATGTCCAAGTTAGAAGATGGCTCGTCCAGCAGATAAATTTTCGGGTTCATAGCGTAGACAGAAGCAAAAGCGATTTTCTGCTTTTCACCGCCGGACAATTCAAAAATGTTCCTGCTCCGCAGCTTCTGGATATGAAGATCCTCTGTTGTCTGTTTTACCCTCTCGGCCAATTCCTGGGGAGGGCGAGCCTCATTCTCAATACCGAAGGCGATCTCGCTGTCGGTGTCCACATTGAAAAATTGTGTCCGTGGATTTTGAAAAACCGAACCAACCTTTGCGGCAATCTGGTACATGGGAAGATTACTGATTTCCTGACCGTCTACCAGCACACGGCCATGAAGTTCCCCCTGATAAAACTGCGGGATCAATCCATTGACCATGCGTGTAATCGTTGTTTTGCCACACCCGCTGCGCCCACAGAACAGGACACATTCTCCATCTGCAATTTTCAGATTGATGTCATGCAGGCCATCATGCTCCTGCCCATCATAAGAAAAGGATACATTTTCAAGCTCAATCAACCGATGACACCTCCCCGCACACACAATTCAAAAATCAGAAAAGCAACGGCAACCGCCATAATCATCCAATCAGCAATTCCGCACTTTATCTGAACAAGGCAGGTGCGTGGATTAGGATTTTCTATTCCGCGGGTAACAGAAGCTATGGAAAGTTCATCTGCCGCTTTCGAGGCCGTCATCATCAACGGCACATAGATACACTCTACCGTCATTCCCGGATGGGACAGAAAGCCCCCCAAAGAAGGGGAAACATCTCTCATCCGCATAGCGTCCTTGATATATCGCCAATCCTCCTGGATGGTCGGGATATAGCGCAGCATGACCGCCAACGGGATAACTAATTTCTTCGGCGCATGGACACGGTTCATCGCGGACAGAAACTCATTCACCTTTGTTGTTGACAGTACAATTCCGGCCAACATCCCACAGGCATAGACTTTATGAAACAGACCTAAAAAGGCGATGAACATAGTCCGCAGCGTTCCTGTCATTTCAGCCATGATCCAGACCGTCAGAACGCAGATGACAGCATAGAAGCACACTGCCTTGATGACATATTTCCATTTTCCGAAGAATGTTCCCAATATTGCAATCAGCACAACAAGCGCAAACTGGTATGCGAGAGAAGGGGCGAACATGGACGCTAAAACACAGATCAGGATAAGAAAGAGCTTGGCCCGTGGGTCAAGCCAAAGCCCTTTCTTCTGGCGCTCACCGCTCATGCCGTGATACCCGCCTTTTCAAACTGCTTTTTCAGCATTTTGCAGCCTACAAAGGCACTGATTGCCGATGTAATGATAGCGGCTGCAAACATGGCAATCAGGATGCCTGTGTTGGCGGTTGCCTGCATGGTGTCAATGTAGCTTTGTTCGGTTCCGTTACCCAGCATGGTCTGCGCCCATCCATTGGGGTCAGCAAAGAAAACGATGTACGACCCAGTGCCGCCCAGGGAGAACAGGATATATGCAAGGCTGTTGAGCTTCTTGCTCTTATACTGTCCCGCACCGGCAACAAAATCGGCGACCACCGCCATAATCAGATAGCCCAGCGCAAAGGCCCAGTGCATACCCGTAACGAACCAGATGATACAAATGACAACGCCCATAATGGAGAGGCTCCACCTCTTTTGAACCTTTGCGATCATTAGCAGAAAAACCGGCCCCGCAAGCAGACCGCTTCCGGCCGGCATAAAGAATGTAAGCACCGGATTGGGGGCAAAAAAGATACCGCCTACTAAAACGAAAACGAATACCAGCGCCGTGAAGATACCTGTTGTTACCAGGTCTTTAACCGTAAGACCTTTTTTCATAGAATTATTCATCTTGATTCTCCTACCTTTCGTTGCCTTGACTTGACAAGTGTTTTGTGATATTATTCGGTTAGGTTCGGCTAACCATCACTTAATACAATACGCTTGTAGCGAACGACATGCAATAGGTTCCGACGATGTTCGTCCGTTCCTTTCAAAAGTTCGTCCAATCGTTGCAAAAAGGAGGTGGTCTATTTTCATGTCTGAAATTATTGACCAGTTTTACACACCTCTGCTGACTGAACACGGTTTCGTTCGTGACCCAGACAATCAGCAGTATGGATCATTAGGTGTCTGTTGGAAACTTTCTCCTGAAGTCGGTGAAGGTACTTACTGGACTTACGGACAGAAAGATCTTTATGATATTAAAATACACAACTTTTCCTTCCACGAAGATTTCATGCTGGAATGTTCCCTGCCGGAATGTTTGAGTATCACTCGATATGACTCTATTTCCGGGGAGGAATTATCTCCATACCGCAGGCTGTCTGCCGGTTGTATCAAAACATTTATCGGGGGCTATGCTCCATACAAGGCTTTGATCCATAAAAACATTCCGATCCGTTCGATTGGGATTGAAATCACGCCAGCTTATTATGAGGATTATCTGAAAAAGCTGTATCCAGAAGCACAGATCAATCCTGTGGATGCCTTTCGGAAGATCGACCAGACTTCCGATTTCCCAGAAATGTCTCGGCTACTCACAGAGATCAAAGACTATCGCGGGGAAGGAATTGCCGCAAAACTTTTTTACGAAGGCAAAGTAGCAGAAGCCATTTCAATGGTCGTTGAATACCAAAAGAAACACCCCGATAAACCGGCTCACAAACTCTCACAGCAGGATATAGAGAGCATTCAGACGGTTGCATCGTATTTAAGCGATCATTATGCTTCGGATATTCCCTTAGAACGATTGACGCAGATTGCCTGTATGGGAACCACGAAGTTGAAAACCAGCTTCAAGAAATACTACGATTGTACAATCACTGAGTACATCCAGCAGAGGCGAATGAGCCAGGCAGAATATCTGCTGGCATACACAGAGCTGACAGTAGGCCAGGTTGCCCAAACCGTAGGTTATTCCACTTCAAGCCGGTTTGCAGAATTGTTTCGGAAAAGCACTGGATTATTGCCGTTGGAGTACAGAAAAACCGCACAGAGGAAGTAAAATGAGCGCCAGAGAACAATCCCTGGCGCTCATTTTGTTTCGCTGTTGCTTTTCGGATTCTCGGATCAATTCAACATTTGTCCTCAGTCTTGGTTGCACCTCATCTTTCAAATATGTAATAAAAAAGCGGGCGTCATCTGCGGATAAGCAAATGACGCCCATATATAATATCAAGCAAAGTCACCACCGGGTGCAAATATCCTCTTTCAAGGACGGGGCGAAGACAGGCTTTCCAGTCTACTCCAAAAGGAGTCTATCATCTGCGTGTCTTCTAAAACTCGCGTTGTTGTTGGTGTTTGCTTCGATATTCAGCATATTCATCCCATTAAGTCCGCCAGATTGATAACCATCCTATGCTTTTTCCGAGCGTACTCAGTGAACTGTGCTGCGCCTCCAAAGGAATGTTCTACATATGCAATCACATAGTCAGACTGCATAACCATCCATTGATTTCGCTTTGAAATAGCAAAGCGCGGTGGCGTATCCTCCAGTCCTTCGGGATAGATTGTTTCGGTATAACTTAGTTGATTGTGCTCTTTCTCCCTTTCCGGCAGGTATGCCAGCACAATCGAATATGAGATCTGCGGATTGTGCAATTTCACTTCTCGCAAAACCGCAGCAACCAAATGGTCAAATTGACCGTTATTTCCTACATAAAAAATATTGACACCATATTCCGCTATCAAATTATCTATCTGGCGCGTAAGGAGATCCTTGATGTCCTTGTTTAGAATCCGATGTCCGAAGAAAGTGCAGCTTGACATTCTCTATCTATGTTTTGTCACAGTGCCGAAAGGAGGTTCTCCGGCCGGATTTTCTAATATACCCCTTTTGTTTCATTCCAACACGCCCATCTTGATAACTATTGGTATCAACATTTTGCCCCAGTATACCATAAAATATAAAAAGTTGCAACCAATAGTACTCAAAAATACAGATTTTTTACGGGGACAAGGAAATGGAACAAAAGCTGCGCCGAGATCTTAATATGGGAATGAACCTGAGGCGATTGCGAATAGAGCATGGATATTCGCAAGAATCCCTTTGCATAGAGCTGCAGCGGCGCGGCATAGATATCGGAAGAAGTGCTTATCAGAAATACGAAGAGGGGCGTCTCAATGTTAAAATCAGCGTGCTGATTGCATTAAAAAGCCTCTACGAATGTTCCTATGATGACTTCTTCTCAGGTCTTGCACCTGAAGAATAACAAAGCCAGTAACCGCAGGCGGTGTTCGCCTCATGTTGTGCTGGCTTTTTAATTTGACCGCTTTGCTTGATAGATAGTCTCAAATGCTCTGTCCATTAAGTCATCGATAATAATGCGTTCGTAGCTCCTTTGTTCCTCCCAGTTTGAACGGACATTTGCCGTAACTTTATACGGTTTTACTTTGGTCAGCTCGTTCAGTCCCATATAAATCAGCTTCAGTTCGCCTCTCGTAAGGGGAAAGTCAACGGGCTGATTATTGTGTTCTACCATTCGGTTATAAGCCTCATATTCCCTGATCCTGCGCAGTGCGTTCTGATAATGCTGGCGTGCAGCATTTGGGGAGATTCCAAGTGTATTTCCAATCTGTGCAAAAGTCATTTTCTGTTCTCTAAGTTTATATACTTCCTTCTGTCTTTCTGTAAAAAAACGGAAAAAATCTTCCATTGCGGCGCTCCTTTTCGCCCAAATTGAGCCTTATTGGTATCAGTATTTTCCCGCATTATAGCATAAAATACTATTGTGTTGCAACCAATAATGGTCAATTTTTTCCGAAGAGAGGTGATGGCGTTGGAACAGAAATTAAGGCGTGACCGCAATATGGGCGCAAACTTGAGGAAAATGCGTGAAGAACACGGACTCTCCCAAGAGAAGCTTTGCGCAGAGCTGCAGCGCCGTCATTGTGATATCGGAAGAAGTGCTTACCAAAAATATGAGGACGGCAGACTTAATATCCGGATCAGCGTGCTGCTCGAACTGAAAAAACTATATAACTGCACTTATGACGATTTCTTTGAAGGGTTGGATAACCAGCCAGGTGACACAGAATAATTCCGATGGTCCAAAAGTAAGGGCTGTCGGGATTTTTTATTTTGCGGGATAGATCATTTTTGCGACAATCTGTTCTCTATTGACAAACGGGTCATCCCAATACCGTGAATCAATTGAGTCCTGTGTATTGTCGCCGAGAAGATAGTAACAGTCTTCCGGCACAATAAGCACATCCGTATCTCTGATCGGGATCTCAAGCGTTGTCATATAGGTAATCGCCGATAAATCAACGCTCTCGCCGGGCAGTGCCGCTACGCGCTTTACCAAAAGCCGGCCACCGTGCTCAAATATTACGATATCTCCTTTTTTAATCTCTGAAAATATGCGCACACCAAGTATGAAGCTATCTCGCTCCAGTGTCGGCTCCATTGAAGCCGAAGGAACATACCCAAAGAGAAAAACAAACCGCATCAACAAAAAGATAATGAGCGTGACAATCAAAGGAATAAGCCATACCTTCAGGTGCCGCCATACTGCTTTCATCATAAAACACCTCCACAAAAAGAAAAAGGGGATACGAAAACGCTATGGTCTTCGTATCCCCTCTGTTAAATTTCCATAAGCGCCAGGATTTCCGGCTGAGTCTGCAAAAATCGTTTGGCGCGAGTCATCCACATCCGTACCTTACCGTCAGACGCATTCATCTTTGCTCCAATTTCCCGGCTGCTGTATCCGTTCGATGCGTAGCGCAGCGCCTTGATACCATTTTGTACAGCCGGCGTGGCTCGCTTTGTGACAATGCAAAGCGCTGCAGAAAGCTCTCCGGATATATCCGGTTCCAGATACTCCGCTTCTGTCCAATTTGTACCCTCTAACGATATTTCTCTGCTGTACTGAGAGTTGGCCTTGATCAACGCATCACAAATCTCATTCCAAATGAGCCTGTACGCATATGTAGAAAAGCAGCCGCCTTTGTCCGTATAAGCTGCCTTGCACAGTCCAATGTATCCGATCTGTGTCAGGTCCTCATAAGAATAGATCCCGCTCTGATTGGGCCCGTGAACCTTATCCTTTATGACTTTTCCAACCAGTTTCATATTATCCTCTACTTTTTGCTGTTGGGCCGGGCTGAGTTTCACGATGCTGCACCTCCTTCTATCAATTTCAACTCCGGCTGCTGCAATGCCGGGCGCTGCTTTCCCCGGTTCCTGCTTTCCAAAAGCTTACGGCTCTCCCGAATGACTTCTTTGCAGTAATACTCACCGAGATACCCGATATGTGCCTCAGACAGCGGCGCTGCCAAAATATCAGCAAGCCACTGATAGGCATCCTGCTTACTCATCATCCCGCTCTTATAGAGCTGATCAAAATAGTAATGTGCCGTTCTTCGCAAAGAACGCAGCTCATGATTTGCAAGACTGCCTACGGGAATGTTAGTACCGGTATGGACGCGGACATAAGAATCACAAGCCGGATAATTTTTGCATACATAAAGCATTGTGTTTTTACTGTTATCACGATAAATGCCGTCTGCGCTGCGCAGAACAGCAGGACTGCCGCAGTAAGGGCAGCGGACAGTTGATTGATTAAATCCCTTTCTTCGTTTCTTATTCATAAATTCTGACCTCCGATATATAAAACAAAAGAGCCGGAAAGCTGCAAACAAATACAGAGCTAAAGATATGGATGTGATGTCCAAATCTTCAGCTCTGCAATATAAAAGCAGCCTTCCGGCTCAACATATTCAAATTGGCTTGCATCATTATGGTTTGCTCAATGCGCATCCCGTAACGGTTCCATACCTCTCATGGATATGTCTGACGCTGTTAGCTATTCAGCGTACCGAAAGCCTGGACGCAAGCCCCTGCCACGGTTATATAGTAGCACAGAGAGCGATTCTTGTCAAGTCAATTTGAAAATTTACGGTTGATTTTTAATCAAAAGTTTTCAAATTGGCACTTTTTTGGATGTAAAGCCGGTCTGGAGGATCAATCATCCTCCTCATCGTCATCCTGATACTGCGGATTTGACTGCTTGCGGCGTTTGACAACATATAGTCCGACTAAGGCGCCGATAGCAATTGCCATACCGCCGCCGAATAGAATCAGGTGCATGGTCGGAATGCCGGCAACGGTGTTTTCTTCTGCCGGTGCATTTTCGGTTTCTTCAGCACTGCTTTCGGAAGCCTCTTCTGTGGCAGGGGCTTGCTCCGGATCAGGAACCTGAACACTGGAATTCATACAGGTCAGAATATAACTTTTGCTTCCGCCGATTTCAAGGCGGAGTACACCGTCGTCTCCTACGACAACATCACCGGGATACATACCGGCGTCTGTTTTCAGTTCAAATTCCACACCGGCCCAGTCTGCACCGAGCTGGATTTCCAGCGATGCAGGTTCTGCGACCTGCAATTCCGTACCGTCCGTTCCGCCGGTTGCAAATACTGTCTGCGGCATCAGCAAAGCCAGTATGGTAACGACCATAAACAAAAGGCTCTGCCAGGATCTTTTCTTTGCTTTCATTGTGTACCTCCCGAATTAGTAGTTAGAAAAAGGCGCATCTCCCGAAGAAAACGAGTTCTCCGGGAGAGAGCCTCAAAAAGGAGAATGCTTATTTACTTGCTTTCTTGCGGCGCTTTCTGATGGTGATCACTGCTGTCGTCAGCAGACCAATGCCGCCAACGCCCAGTAGCGCGATCCAAGCCGCCAAGTTGCTTTCATCGCCGGTCTTCGGGACATCTACAGTAATTTTCTCGTTGTGTACCTTGACTGTCAGCATCTCATCCGCAACGATTTCAACCGTAACAGGATCCGCGATTTCATAGTTCTCGCTGACCCCATTTTTCAGCTCGGTTACGACATATTTGCCGACGCGGAGATCTTCAATAATGATTTCTCCCGATGCGTCCGTGGTAAAGGTGCGTTCATAGCCGTTAGGTCCCTCCACCTTAAACTCAAAGCCTTCTTTTACGCCGTCGGAACTGGTCTTAATGATTTTCAGAGAACCTTTCTGTGCCTGATTGGTGAAGCCTTTGCCGGCCTCGTTTTCGATCTCGTATGTCTTGCCATCTGTATCGATCATCACATAGTAAGCGTTCTCATCCAGGACGAACCCTTCCGGAGCAGTTTTCTCTTTTACCAGCACGCCGCCGTAGAGAACATCCTTCATCTCGTATACGCCTGCCAGAGTTTCCTCCATCATACCGAGCAGTTCGTCCTCATCATCCAGCTGCTGATTATCGTTGGTATCACGGTAAACCTCAAATTCGGCTCCGCTCAGCTTATTTTCAGGGAAGTCTGCGTCATATTTGGTCAGACTCAGATTGCCTCGGATGAATTCGTTGGTGATCTGAATCTCAATCACCTGACCATCTTCTGTAACTGTTACAGGGAAGGACTCTTCGCAGAGCACGAACCCTGTCGGCTGTGCGATCTCACGCACGATGAAGTCATTACAAGGTACAGAGCTGAACGAAAAACTGCCGTCCTCCAGGGATTCTGTGGTCATCAGCGCATTTTCAGCCGTGAATTCCTCACAGTCCGGACGGAACAAACCAATGACTGCACCTGCAAGGCCGTTTCCGTCTTCATCTACCTTCAGGCCCTTGATTTCGCCGCGCTTTAAGATGTTTTCCACTGCCTGGCCATCATTTGCCTGAATCTCAATAATGGCAATATCCTGCCCGCCATATGAGAAGGAGAACGGGTACTTCGTTTCGCTGTCCAGAATATAATTACCGTCAACGCTCAGCTCTTTCAGGTAGAAATTGCCAAACGGGAGATCGGTCTTGCAGACGGCAAGCCCATCTTCGGATACGGATACGATTTCCATCAGACCATCAGCCGGAATGACGGCTCCGTCCGCTGCAACGATGTCTTCTGCTGCGTACAGTCCGAATGTGACAGAACTGATTTCACCGTTCATGCCGAGACCAAACAGTTCGTCTTGCTCCAAAATCTTTTGGATGGAGACCAGAGCTTTCTGGCGCTCGTTGTAGAAGTCTGTACCGGTCTCTGTCACACTGACTTCCTGACCTGCGTACACAAGCTCTATTTCGTGAACATTTTCTTCGCTTAATACCATTCCGAACGGTGCCTGGGTTTCCGTTACAAGGAATTTTCCTAAATATAGCTCCTTGCTGACCGCGCTTCCCGTCTCGTCCGTTTCAATGGTATCGACCACTTCACCTGCAGAGTATCTGAGTGTGCCGTCAAGGGTGTAAACATCCTCTTTGGCCGTGATCGTGTAGACAGCGCCAGGCAAGCCCTGCACGGTATATACCGGCTGATAGATTCCGTCAGACTCGGTCACGCCGGAGAATACTTCACCGGTTTTGCTTACTTTAATAATGCCTTTTTGCGCCATATTGGGTTTCTCGACCTGAATAATGGTAAAACCGTTTTCTTCAGATGAGTTCTCTTCGGTCACATCAAAATAGACGGGCTCCTCATTCAAAACATACCCGTAGGGAGCCTCCACCTCAACTAATGAATACCCCGTGCCGTATTCCAGCTTTTCAGGCGTGATCAGCATACCATCCGCTGTCGTGTAGAAGGTGTCGATGACCGTTACCTCAGGGTAAGTAAAGGTTTGGGTGATCTGCGTACCGTCCGGGCGGAATAACTGGAATCCTGCTCCTGCGTAAGGGATCGTGTTACCTGTCTCAGCGTCAATTTTGACGATTTTGATATAGGAAGCAAAATTACGGTTGTTTAAGATATAATGGTAGGTCTGGCTGTCCTGCGAAATGAAAACATCAAAGTCATCGATCAGTTCTCTGCCTTCCCAGCCCTTGGTCTGATGCACTGTGTAGATGCCGTAAGGCATTTTCTTGCTTTGAGCAAATCCATTTTCATCACAGGTGATGGTGTCGCGCTCAGTCTCGACCGCTGCATCAAAAGAGCCGGCAGATTTCAAATAGATTTGGAATTCTGCGCCGGTCTCAGGCGTCTCTATGCCCGTCTCACCGTCATCGGTATGTTTTATCAGTGCAATATCGCCCTTCTTGATCGTCTCCAGAGCATCGACCGCCGTGTCGTTCAGCTCGATCTCATAATCCTTCGGGTCAGCGCCTACCGGATAGATGGTCGGATCCAGCAAGTAGCCTTCACTCGGGTTGATCTCTCTTACGCTCCAATCCGTGTCACAAACATAGTACTTGGTGACAAAGGAGCCATTGGCATCCGTAGTGTAACTGTCTACCAGGGTATCACCTTTATAGATTCCATAAGTAGCGCCTGCCAAGCTGGCATCGCCTTGTGCTTCACCGGTCTCGCTATCGCTCTTTGTCACCGTTACCCGGAATTTCTTCAGGATGTTATGCACGGACTGATTGGTCACTTCGTTCCAGTGGATCGTTACATTCTCAGACTCAGGCACCACATACCGTACCGGAGTATCCACCTCTTCCAGTATGAATGGCGTGCTGCCGGAAATCAAAACATCTTCAAATACTGCTACGCCGGAACTGTCTGTAACTGCATACTCATCTACAAGAAGCCCAGATAAAGAGGTGCCGTATAAGTGGAATGTCATACCTTCGGTCAGACCGTCTTCAGAGGTCTTTGTGACTTTCAGGTCCCCGCGCTTTAACACATTGTTGAAGGTTACGGTTGCGGTCTGTCCGCTGACGATTGTCACGCGCTGCACAGCCTGCGGTTCATATTTATCAATGGACTGTTCTGTCACGGTATAGACACCGGGGTTCATATCTGTAATATCGATAACACCGTTTGCATCCGTTTTCTTGATCTCATTGTAGCCTTCGCCTGAGATTGTGAAACTGATGCCGTCAACTTTACCGTCTTCCGAGGTTTTGACCAGGTGCATATTACCGGTCATTACTTCCAGTTTCAGATAACCGGATACCGGATCAGATACAGTGGTTCCATAGGTCGTAAAGTCCTGATTTCCGCCGCCGATTACGCCGTCACTCCAAACAACAACGCCTTTGCGTTCACCGCCGACTTTGTCTGCCTGAACAGTAATGGCGCCCTTTGGAACCGTTGTGCAGCGAATGGTCAGTTCATTGCCGTTTACTCCAAACTGCATTCCGCTTACATTGCTGGAAAACTCATAATTTCCAAGTACGCCGTTTTCATCTTTCAGCGTAGTGGAGTAATCTGTACCGTTCCATTTCAGCTCGAAAGTATCCGCATCACCGGAGCTTCTGGTGAAGAAACTCGGCAGCTGGGTATGCTTTTTGACTTTTTGTTCCATATCTCTGTAATGAGCAAAAATCTCATCGTACAGAGGGTGAGACGGCAAGATATAGTCCTTAACATTGTCTTTGCCCTGAGCCGTTGCATCTACCTTGTTGAACTGACTGTCACGCTCGCCAACTACAGTCTCCCAGATCAACAGCTGCGTTGCAATATAATGTGAAATCTGATCGGCGTGGGTAGGGTTGGATGAATCCCAGTTGAGATTACCGTTTCCTTCCCAGCCATATTGCAGAACACGGCCAATATAGGCTTTGATGATGTTCGGCGAAATCGTTGGATTCAAATCAGACGGATAGTTATTCCAGAAGGTTTCGTCAAACCCGTCAAATTTGTCGCCGGTTGTTACAGGTACACCGGGCTCGATGCAGTATACAGCTCTGCCGGTGTAGGAATTCTGACAGTACACGAATTTTGGGCCATCGCTTTCACCGGTACGCCATCCGCCAATCAGGTGCAAGTCCGGATGTCCCCAATCCGCTGTATTAGAACTGTCCGATGCGCGGGGCATCGCCAGGAGATAAATTTCCATTTCCTGCGTTGCCGCGAAAACATTGGTCGTAAGACCAGAAAATACGCCAAGGCTCATAATGAATGCCATCAGCAGCGATAAAAATCGTTTACCTTTTTTCATTGTGAGGTTCCTCCTTAAATTTAGGCATAAGAAAAGACCCATCTTTCGATGAGCCTTCGCTTTGCCGTGTTCACTTTACGCATATCCGATATAGATATGATAGTCATTGTTCCCAAGGTTTTCCGTCCACACCCAGAAAGAAGTAAAGCCGCTGTCTTTGTACCAATTCAGCGTGTCCTGTAAATCTCTTTGAATGTAGAGGCTGTCTGCGTTTGCATAGATCGGATTATCCCAGCACGCAGTTGCTGAAGAATCCAGTTTAAGCCCTATGGACTGCCCATAGGATTTTGCCATCTCGACATAGCCTTCCACATCAAATGCGGGAACTGGCGGCTCGGTCGGCTTAGGATCCGGGGCAGGTTCCGGTGTCGGTTCCGGAGTAGGCTCGGGAATGGGTTCGGGATCAGGGGCAGGCGTTGGTTCCGGATTTGGTTTTGGTTCCGGATTTTTTTCTTCCGCCGGCAGCTGATCTGCTGCTGTCTTCTCAGAATCAGTCTGAGCAACGGGCTCTTTATCATCTTTCTCCTCATCAATTGCCTGTGAGGCAGAGTCAGTCTGAGAGGAAGAGCTTTCGGGAACAGGCAAGCTTCCTTCCGGTTGACTCATTTCCGATGACTCCTCTGAAGTAACAGTGCTTGTTTGATTTTTTTCTGAAGAGGAAGCAGTATCTGCAGAACAGGCGCTCAGTATGGTGAGCATCAGGCCGCACAATGCTATAGCAAGTAGTCGCTTTTTCATTATGGTCATCTCCTTTTGAGTTTTACTTCATTACACGAAGATTGACCATAAAGCGCAACATTAACCCGCCAGCTTTTGATATGCCCGATCCGCCTCATCTACAATGCGGTCCAAAATCTCAAAATACCGTTCCGGCGTCAGATCGGTATCGAGCCACTGTGTAGCTCTGTACGAATAACAGCCGACGGCATCATTGATTGCGTGGCTTCCAAGGACGCTCCTTAAATTCAGCTCATTGACCAGCTTTTTCTTTCTGGCCGAACCGACAGACTGAATCGAGCGTGCTAAACAGATGACCATCAGAGGATGAAGCACGGAAAATGAAATCTGGAGATAATAGCCCTTGTATCCGAGCATTAGTGAAGTCTCATCCTGATCGTCTACGGGCATCTGTTCCAGTATCATACAGCGTGTGTGCTCCACAATTTCCTTGCGGCGGACCTGCTCTGCTTTGGACAGATTGCAATTTACCATTTCAATATCACCTCCTATATCAAATTTGATGGGTTGCGAATATATTTCTACAGGCTGCGCCTGTAAAAGACTTATCTCGGCGTTGCGATATGGGTGATAGCGCCCCAGATGCGGTTGTTTTCCTTATTGATCCCAAGCACTCTCACAGTTACGCGGGCGCCTCTGGGAGGACGGCCTCGTTTCGGATAGCTGCAAAGACAATCGATGCCGCCGTCCAAAGATACGAACACACCGGTTGTATCGACCATACTGACCGTTCCCACATAGCGGTTGCCGACGGAATACTTTTTGAGCGCCTTTTCATACGGATTTTCACCCGCCTGTTTGACAGAGGCTGTCACCTTTACCTGATTTCGGTCGCTGCGCTCTACCGTAAGGACTTTAACGAGAACCCGCTGCCCGGGCTGGAACTGTGCGCTGGCGTCCAAAAGCCTTTGGTAACTCAGTTCCCTGAGTGGAATATAAATCTCAAGGCCGAAAAGGTCCACAAAGATGCCTGCCCGGATTACCGATACGATTCTCGCTTCCGCACAGACATCGTTATAGATCAGGTTATTACCATCCCGGTCTGTGCCAAAGTAATACTCTTTGCGCTTGGCCGCCATTGCCTCAAGGCGGCTGGCCACTGCAATACCGGCTTTGGGATCAATGCCTTTCACGATATAATCGACTTCGGCACCGAGTCTCTTTGTAAGCATATAGTGCATGATGTCAGATTCGGAACGACCTCTGAAATCCTCAGGCGGTTCAACTGCTTCTTCTGCCGGAATAATGACCTTGAAGTCACCATGATAAATGACTGCCAGAGAACGGTTTGGGTTATCTTCGGGGCGCTCAACACCTTGGATTGTACCTGTCAGAATTCTTTTCGTTTTCATCGACTCGATCAAATCCAGCAGATCGTTCTTGGCTTTGTCAGCATCTGTCTCGACCGCAAGACGCTCATCAATCGAAAGAACATTCATTGTCGGTCTGGTATATGAGCGTTTTCTCTTTGGAATGCTTTCACCTTCGGACCCGGGGCTTTCGTTTTCAGGCTCTGTGTCAGACTCAGATTTTTCTGTAGCTTTTTTAGCTTTTCTGGCGCGCGTGGCACCAGGTTTTTCATTTTCAGAATCAGTCTGAGGAGAGGCATCTTCTGGCGTTACCATTTCTTCTGCCTGAGGCGCCATTTCCTCAGGAGCAACATCTTGTTTCTTGGCTGGCATAATCAAATCCTCCTTAAATTAAAATTCACTCGGCGGTTTCGCCGAGCTGTATAAGCTTTTTCTGCGAGCCGGCTTTTTCACAGGCTCAGGATCAGAGGGGAGCGGTTCAGTCTGTACAGGCTGATGAAAAGCATCTGCCGAACAATAGTCCATAATGGACGAACGGATAATCTGCGACGACATCGGGTGTTTCGTGTAATCGAGTTTCTTGAGTTTGAGTACATTATGACCTCGAATAATACAAAGCAGTTCCTCGTTCGGAAGCCTAAGGACCTCATCTGGAGTAAGCAGCCGGCGTCTTCCTTGCCCCTCAGTATGACGGTATTGGGGGATCACCTGCGCTACTGCGATGGTTCTCCGCACCGTCATCGTGGAATTGACCTCAATACTCATATCACCGCTGCGGGCTGAAAAGTATTCTGAACTGACATCGTCTGTGCATCCAAGCATCAGCTGGATGTCACAGTTTCCTACAATTTCGGACCACAAATTTTGCGGATACCGGTTTTGAAGCTGCCCAAGGCTCTGGACTGCAAGCATTACCCGAATGTTTCTGGCACGAATTGTAGAAAGCGCTCTGCAAAAGTCTGAACCGTCTGCAGCGCCGCCGATGCGTCCGATATTATTGAACTCATCCAGGATCAAATTCACGGGCACATCACAGCTGCCGCTCTTTGTGGAGTCCGCATAGCGAGTCAGTTTGATAAACATACAAGAAAAAAAGAGCGATGACAGGAATGCCATTGTGGCGTCCTGATCGCTCAGAATAATATAATAAGCGCATTTTTTCTTGGCAGGTGCTGTCAGGTCTATGTCAGACCGGCTGGTAATATTCTGAACCGCTTTGTCCTGCATCACCTGAAGTCTTGTACCAAGTCCCAGTATAATGCCGGAGCGAACCGTGTCACTTGCCTGCGCGAATAAATTATACGGTGCCCTCGCCGGATGGTCTAACGGCAGTTTCTCAAACAATGCTGAAAGCTGTTTTTCCGAGTTTTGCGTCAGCATCTGATAGACTGCGGGGAGATGCTTCATATCGTTGCTTCGGGTGCGATCTTGGTCTACATAGAGAATCAGCGCTCGCAAGAGATTGGCCTCACCGTTGTCCCAGAAATGATCGCCTTTGCCCGAACTTGTATTTCCGATGATGACATTGGTCAGTACCTGCGCCATCAGGGTATCCCCATTTAAGTCTGACATACAGTTCCAGCTGTCACCGTGCTCCGGGTTAATAAGATTGAAGACTTTCACCTCATACCCATTTTTTCGGTACAGCTCAGCTGTATCCGCGTAGAGATCCGCTTTGCTGTCTGTGATTATGACAGACTCATCTCGCTTGATAGCCTGAAACAGGGCATTTCTGATAATGGCCCGGGATTTCATTGTGCCGGATGCACCGAAGATCGCAATGTGCCGGTTGAGTTTGGTATCTTTCGGCATACAGACGGTATTGCCTTTATACTCGCCGAGGATTACGCCCTCCGCTTTTGACGGAGTTGTGATTTCAAGAACATCTTTCATTTCTTTTTCATCCATCCACGATGCCGTGCCGTATGTACCGCTTTTGACCACTTTGAATCCACGCTCATCGTAGTCTTTACTGCCAAACCGGTCGTTCAGCTTTACATATGCGAATATGATTGCACTGACAACTATCATACCGAGCAACCCTTTCAGGCCATTCCAGGTAAATGCCTGCGGGAAGCAGATCATCGGGCTGAACTCAACGGGCGGCATTTGGGTTTGTCCGGTAAGCCCGCCGCCGTCCATCCAAATGGAATAATTATTTAATACCTGTGCAAGAAGACCAGCGAGATAAAGCGCTGCCACCAAACCCAGTATGGCAGCAACGACGATGGCTCCCTTGCGTTTTTTATCATCCAAATCCTTTCCTCCTTATCGGCCCATTGCGTCTTCCACCGAATCTATATCAATGGTTTTGATATCAATCTGTGGGCCGAGATATTTTCGGAGAAGAGTAAATTGCTCAGGGAAGCAGATTATCTCAAAAGGGTGCGTCCCAGTCTGGAGTGCTTCCCGCAACCGGATGAGCCGTGCAATGTCATTATCCAAAAACGAATACACATATTTTCCATCTACAAACGCATCGTATTCCATGACACCCTGATTCTTGGATAGATCATCTTCGTCGAATAAAAGTTCATTCAGCTGCGCTTTCCAGTTGGGTATGGCAAACAGCCTCAAAAGCCGAATGCCAAAGGAATTCATGGGCACGAAATAAATGAATTGATAGATGTTGTCAAACCGAAACTCAAGACGCCGGTTCTTTTCTGTCTCCAAAATGGTCTTCAACGCAATCTCCTCAGATTCGCCGAAAAGAATGGCTGATTGGATCTTATGAATGCCGGCGTTTAGTCTTGCAATTTCGATCAAGCTGTGCAGCGTCTTGAACTCACCCATACCGTTCCACTTCATCAGGGCGCTGCGGGTGTTATAAACCGCATATGCTTCGCCGTAAGAGAACAGAACGCCTGTGACTCTCGTGAACATCGTCTTATTCATCTCAGACTCACCCAGTTTCTTGAGATCTTTCGCCAGGTAATACGCGGGATACTCCGGTACTGTCAGACTGATTTCAGAGTTTTGGAAAGGCGGCAAATCATAGGCCCGGGCTTGAATATTTGCCATATAAAACATCGCTGCCGCTTCCGCAACTCTGTGATTGCGCTCCCGATGGGCTGAGTCTCCGGGGAATCTATGATTCCAGAAAGAGCCCAAATAATACTCTCTCGCATTCGGATGAATCCAGTCCAGTATGGGGATTGCCGCTTTAGTAAGTCTCAGCGTCTTATATGATTTCTCACCGGTAATCTTTAATAACTTACAGGTGAGTCTCGGTTGCGCATCATCGGGGAGGCGGTATTCCTGCAGCAAAGTCATTCTATGAACCAACGCCTTGATCACACGCTCATTGCCCAAAAGATACAAAGAGCGAACAGGAAATTCGCCAACGAATGAGAGCAAAGTGATGATGTCGTGCGCATGACTGCCTGGACGAACGGTAATCATAATAACCTCCCAAGCACAGAAGCATTTGCGACATAGTGACTGCTCTCTTTGTCGGATTTCCCATCACACCGATGCCGCCAAAATGCCGATACATTAAGGATTTTTCGCTTTTTTATATGTGTGTAGTTTTTCCGGGGCGGCATCCGGCGATTTTTACATATGTTTTCAGGGCGGTTTTTGGTATTCATCGCTCAAAAATACTCCTTTCTGCGGGAAGGTTTTCTCCAGTACCAACCAGTTCGGAAACTCTTTCTTCGGAACAACATAGACCTCAGTTCGTTCTTCTTCACCGGCAGCGCTACAATAATAATGGCAGCACTTTAATGGCGCATCGTCCTGCATTACATAAAGTGCTACCACATCGGCAACCATATTGACTTCGATATTATCGTGATCCCTGTACTGTCGCTCAGGGCGGTTTTTATTGTAAATGTGTCTGAAAATCAGAACACAGTCACTATATTTGACCGGCGGGACATAAGAGAAAAAGTGCTTCATCACCGGATACAGGTAAGAGCGGATATACGATGCCGAGCCTTCCGTTTTCTTCGGCAAAAGAGCTGGGATTCTGATAGAAAACCAGCCTTCTATGGTAAATCCGATATCAATGGGAATACTATCAGCTATCTGCAGCTCCACATCTTCCTTTGCTGTAGGACAGCCTGTATAAGCCGGCAGCGCTCTTGTCACCAAAGTCAGTTTTTCTGATGTGTTTGCGGCTTTCAAGGCCAGCTCATAGGCAATCTTGATTTCACCGTTTTCTGCCAACTTTTTGGTCTGCGAAATCTCATTTTCTAAACGAATTGACAGAACGCTTGCTCTTCTTAACGATTTTTCAAACGGCGTTTCATTTACTCTCACTGTTTATCGCCTCCTCGGAATAAAATGTGATGTGTGGTTCCTCCCGGCCTTCAAAGTCTACTGTCGCATACAGGCAGGGGACTTTGGGAACATATAGGGACTGTGCCATTGAAATATGCGGCACAACAATAATGTACTTCAGATCGTCTTCCTGTGGCTGAAGGAGCCTCATTAAATGCTGTTCGCCGTCATAGAGAACAACAATCTCATATCCGACATTCTCTTTCAAAAAGAAAATCTGCGCCGGATAAACCGCCGGATAATGGGCAAGCGGCTCTACCTGGTCAATGAACTGTAATAATACCCAAACCGCAATGATCAATCTCTGATCAGGCTTGCACATCTCGTCCAGCGCCAAGTAATAGCCGCCTACATCCGTAATCCGCATATTCCGTTTGAGATTACGAATAATCTTTTCCGCCGTAGAGACGGGTTTATCTTTTAAGAGACGAATGACCTGTGTTTTGGTCAATGTCCCGTATTGGGATAACCATTTGATAATGTACTGTTCGTCCTGTAGCAGCATTTTCTGCTCACCTCCTTGTGCGTATTTTTATCAGAATACGCATTTTAAGCACTATGCGCCTGTTTTTGCTTTCTTTTTAGGATTGCCTCCAGTTCGGCACGGTCAGTGGTAATCATCTCTTGTTCAACCTTAGATGCCTTGACAGCAATCGGAATTTTGCTGTTATTGCTGTAAACAAGAGCCTCGCCACGCTCAAACTGAGTAATGGAACGGATTTCCGTGCGGGTAAGTTTCAGCGTCTCCCGCACATATTCCGCCTCATCCGGCTCAAGGTTTAAGATGATCTTATTTTTGCTATTATTTATGATTGCTCTGCCGTATTTGCCATCGTCCAGGCCAAAGAAGTCGGAGAGATCCTGTGTCGCTGCCAGCGCAGCACCGCCGAAACCTCTGATCGTCTTGAAGATTGTTAGGCAAAACTCGGCAGCCTGCTTATTGGACGAAGCACCGATAAGCTGCCATATCTCATCAATCATAATGGCTTTCTTCTTAGTCCTGTCTGCCTTCACATTGTCCCAGACATAATCGAGTGCAATCATCATCCCGACCGGAAGGAGTTTACCCTTGAGTTCAGAAAGGTCAAGTACGATATATTTATTCGAGAGGTCTACATTGGTCTGGCGGTTAAAGCTCTGAGCCGACCCAGTCACAAAGCGGCTCACGATAGCCGCAATGCGGCTTGTCATCGGATTTTCAAGCAAATGTTTCTGCAGGTCTCCGAGAATCGGCATCTTTTTCATCTTAGGCGGTGATATGGACATATCTTCATAAAGAGAATTGTTATCGTGATTGATCCCAAAATCGCTATAGGTCTTTATCAACGCTTCATCCAACATCTGTTCTTCCTCGTTTGTCATATCAGGAATGAGCAGCGAGAAGAAAATCATCAGCTGCTGGATTTTTTTTGCGAGCATCGAGTCCATATCGTTGTAGTCCACATCGTCAATCAGCTCCATCTCCGGGGAAATGGTGTGCCGGATCTCCATCACATTGATGCAGTGGGGAGAACCCGGAGCAATTTTGACAAACTGACCGCCGATCTTATCACAGGCTCTTTTAAACTCATGCCCTTTGATGGGCGCCACGATATAGCACTGAATTCCGCGCATTCGCATACGCAAAGCAAGGAGCTGCAGCAGGAAGGTTTTGCCCGCTCCGCTGGTTCCGCACATCGTCAGGTTCGCATTTTTGTTCTTCTTGGTATTGAAGAGATCGACAATGCAAAGCGAGTTATTGTGGCGATTGATACCAAGCAGCACACCGGAATCATCAGACATCTCGTAACTTGTAAACATATAGGTGGCTGCCGCACCACTTGTCAGGACATTGCGCTTCGTTTTTTTCTCCAACCTCGGATCAATCTGCAAAAAGGGCATAACCGAACGAAGAGCAGCCTCTTGCTGAAATCTGCAGTCGCTGGTATAGATATCCATCGACTTGAGCATATCCACCATCTGCCGCTTGCGCCAAATCAGTTCCTCATAACTTTTTGCAGAAACCGTGATAAACACAGACAGATAAAACAGGTCCTCGTTGTTGTTTGCGATACCGTTTTTGATATAATAACCAGCAGAAATCGAATTGGTCAGTTCCTCATAATCGGTGCTGGTATCCTGCAGGCTCTTGAGCTTAGTGCGGTTCAGTCGAATTCTCTGTGCAACCTTATCAATTGTTCTGCTGCGATTTTCTCTATGTAAATGAATGTCCACATCAATTCCTTCACCGGCATTGATGATTGCAGACATCCAGCCTCCGCGAACCGCATTTGGGTAACCGTCCTTCTTGATATACAGGAAAGAATAATACAGCCCATCCATTACAATGTAGTTGTAGTGACTCAGGTCGATGCCTCTCGGCACGATAAAGTGCGAAAACTTGATATTGGGCACCGGATCAATACCGATAACCTTATTTTTCGCTGCCATCGTATCTACCACCACGCGGTTGACACGACTGCTAAATGGTTCATCCATACAGGAACGCCGGTTAAAGTACATATACAAAATTTCAGCTGTAGCCTCATCCGGATCCTTGGGTTGAAGAACCGTATTGCCACACTGCATAAAATATGCGCGGGCGTTTTGTTCGGCGGTCTGCATCATTGCATAAATCTTGCCATAATCATCGCTCTCATTGCGACCGACCGCCTCGTACTGGAAAACTAAAAAGAAGCGCCGTGTGAGCGCTTCTCGATTTCCGATATCTTTAATCAGCCGGATATAATCCTCGCTGAGTTCTTTGCACTTCTCATTATCCTCTTCCGCCAGCTCTTTTCGCACCATTGCAATATGCTTATCGGAATCTGCCTTCCTCGTAATCGACTTGATCTGGAGGCGCATCGGCGAAATCTTCAGCCATGATGCAAACGAAGAAATAATGTTCATCTGTTCTTCATCGGAGCGTAGCAGGAAATTGATCGGCTCTATCTCTAAAATCTTGATATATCGTCCATCAACGGTTTCAATGATCCCGTTGCTCAGATTCTTAATTGGCAGGAAGTCCTGCACGAACTCCAGTTTTTCGACTTTTTGCTTTTTTGCGTTTACCGGCTTTTTTGAGACACGCCTGATCATACTTATATCCCACCCTTCTCATATGGAGTTTTCGTCTTTTAAACCAAAATCGAACTATGTGACCCACAAACTGAAACAATGAGTCACCATCAATACCCATCACACTGAGCACTGCAAGAGGCATCAGCGTCACGACCATCACGACAATACGGATCATGCCCGGCATTGGTATCCACATCAGTTCCGGATAACCCACCAGGATCAAAAGAATTGCCGTCTCTACCGCATTGCGAGGTTCAATCATTCCGCCAAGAAGCTTGCCGGAATCCGTATAATTTGCCGGAATCGCATAGATATTCTTAACTTCTTTTTCTTCCATACTGCCTTACCTTTCTACCGCATAAAGTCAAGCTTAATGCGGTTGATCTGCTTTCCAAATTCTATTCGCGTCTGAAAAGATACACAGACGCACATATAAATACCGCCTCCATCTTCAATGACAGAGGCGGATTTACTATCGTCCCATACGGTAAATTTGCGCTGTTGTGGTATACCGGCCAAGGCGCAGAGCTTCCTGATGATCCGGAACATAGATATCGACCCGGGATTTGTCGTTTTCAATCCCGGAACCGCCTCGATCTTCCACCGTATACATTGTACCGTTTATCATAATCTGTGTGCCGAATGGGTAGTAGCTTGACATTGCGACCATGCCGACCTCTACCTGTTTTCCGCTTGCCGTAATACCGGAAGCGTTCTCGCCGCAGCATTTACTGCAGGCACAGTAATGTGTCACATCTACCTCAATTGTCGCTATCGGCGCTCCATAAATATCCTCTGAAACAGGAGCGTTAAAATCTACATCCTTCGGTCTTCTGAGTGCTAAGGTGGATTCATAACTCGGTGAATTAAAGATAACACCTTCACCGCCGGAGGAATGAACCCACATCCGTTCGCCATTGTCACCATAGCCTGCAAATACCAAGACATGATTCCAGCCTTGACCGTCATCGTTCATCAAGAAGCCAAGGTCGCCTGGCAAAAGTTCCGATGCACTGATTTCATAGGAGTTGCCCCACTGGTCCCAAGTTGTGCCATACAGGCTCACTCCAACGGCTGTTTTATATACCCAGTCTGAGAAACCGCTGCAATCCAGACCATACGGTCGTATCGTTCCGCTGGTACTGGAGCCTGCCGCTGTGACCAGTTTGGGTGTGTTCCACTCATCATTCCATCCAGGCGGACTTTTTCCGCCCCAAAAATACGGTACTTTACCTACCAGCGAAAGCCCAGTCGCCACAATATGTTTCCGGGTTGCATTACAGTTTTGCTTATTCAAGAATGCTATCAGTTCTGCATCTGTAAGCGGAACTGCCAAACCTGACCCCAATGAGCCGTATAGTGTCATTTTTAAGGCATTTGCCATATTCGTGACAACTTCATCATAGGTCCTTCCGGAAGCGTCAAACTGCGCATCCAAGTCGAGACCAAAGGCTTTTTCTACAACGGAAGTATCAAACGGATGGATCGTGCATTCCACATAGGTAACTGTTTCTGTTGTAGGGGAAAGCGTAACTTCACCATTTTGCCTATAATAGGTCTCGCTCTTTGTACCCGTAATCGCATTGCCTGAATAAACAGGAGTCGTAACCGTAACTTCCTCATAATTCGGCACGGTAACACTGACCTCCGAACTTTTCGCCTCGTCCGGAAGATAGTAGGTTCTGTTTTCTGTCTCATACCGATACTGCGGTACTCCGTTGATCGTTCCCGTCTGTACCTTTTTTGTCACTACCGTTACGGAAACTTCTCGATAGGTAAAATAGGATACAGGGATTAAAATCTCTTTGGTCAGTTCCTGTGATGTCACAGGAAACATCTCACCGCCATAGGCTTCCAATTTTGCTTTCATATCGGCTTCGCTGGTATTTTGCTGATTCATCGAGGTAGAATATGCTGCCAGTATGTAAGCAACATCAAAACCGGCGGATGACTGTGCGTGATTGATCAGCGCTTCCATCGACAAATCATAATCATATCCGCCGTCTGCGATAATCTTTTCTACCTTCGCGAGCGATTGATCATAACCTGCATCTATAATATCTGAAACGACTGTTGACAAATTCTCATATGAACTTGCCAGCGTTATATTAGGATCTACTGCCGAGCCATCTAAACCGAATATGCTGTTTGTAACAATGGTCGGCAGAGAGGCGATCAATATAATCAGGATGAGTAAACAAAGGCATATGCAAATCAAAATTTTAAACAGTGTGTGACGCATAGCCCAAGCTGCCGAAAGAATCGCACCCCAAGGGCCACCTGCCGCCGTACCGGCGGCAATTTCTGCGGCGGCTTTTCCGCCTTCCACACTTGCCTGAACTGCTGCAGTAGCAGCATTTGCTGTTGCTTCTACGCCTTTTGCAGCTGCTTGCTTCGCAGCCTCTTGGCCGAGTTGTTTTGCTGCCTTTGCCATTTGCCCTGCGGCTTGGCCATAATTATCAGCGCCGTCTCCCATCTGCGTTTTATTTTGCTCGGCCATAATCTTCACCTCCCATTTTTATAAAAAACAGCCATAACACCGTGTGAAGGCATTATGGCTGTGAAGCTTAACTTCTCCGTCTCGGCGGTTTTGTCTGTGTATCATCACGCTGCTTCGGATCTCCGAAACGACTCGGTGTGCTCCTGTACCGAACGGATTCTACATTTGTGGACACTACACCGCGCTCATCATAAACGGGTTTTCCATTATCATATACCGGTTTCCTCTCAACAACAGGTTCACCGTGAACAGCGAACCACTGATGTCCATCACGATCTTCAAATACCTGATAGTCACCACGAGGAGCATCATACTGAGCAGTATCATAGAACATCGTACCGGATCCATCCTCGTGACGGACTTCAAAGTGACCGTCGCCGCGCTGAGATCCATCAACAGATGTAATCTGCTGTTCATAGCCCGGCATAAACTCTCTGAATGCGGCCTGATTGTAAATCATAGCCTCATCGCCGGTTTCAAATTCAGGTACTGCACCGTGCTGTGCCATAGCGTACCATTCTACGCCATTCGCATCGGTCATAATGGAATGTGGAGCATCCGGCTCTTGATAGAAAGCACTGTTGTACCAGTTTGTATTTCCGGCATCTGTACTTGCCTCCAAAACGCCCTCGTCCACAGAGCGAAGAACTGTACCTTCTGCCGCTCCTGGGAAGGTCGCCGCAACCTCTGCCGCCTCGGCAGGATTGCCTGTAAATTCCGGCGTGCTATAAAAGGCACCTCTGCCTTCTCCGCTTGCCATTTGATACCACTGACTTCCATCAGAGGCCGTAAGCAGCGAATGTGGACCCTGCGGCTTCTCAAACTGTGAAGTATTGTACAAATCCACATTTGAGGATTTTCCGTCTGCGCCGGTTGCCGTGGTACTGATATGTCCTCCCGAAATCTGTGTGTTACTAAGCTTATGTCCTGCCAACTGTGGCATATAGTTGGAAAGGCTACGATCCGCAATATCTCCGGCAATGCTGCCAGAAACATTCGGTGTTCGGGTAGCCACAGACGAAATAGACTCTCCCGTAAGTGTTGCACCATTTCGAGCAGCCATACCTCCAAAGGCCCTTCCGACAAATCCGAGACCACCGCCGGCGCCCATGCGGGTTCCGCCATTTACCACTGCGTCTCTAACATACGAATTGCCTTTGAATTTGCTCGCAAAACCACTTGCAAAGGCTGTTGCTGTAGCACCACCTGGAGCGCTTGCATTGCTATGAAAGACGCTGCCTGCACTTCTAACGCTACCGCCAAGACCTGTAAGTACGCGAGCAGACATCAAAAGCTCCATACCCATGCCGGATCCAGTTTGGGCAACATTTAAGCCCATTGCGGCCAAATAAGAATCGAATTTTTGCGCTGTTTTTAAGAATGCCAGCGCACAGAACATCCATAAGAAGATATTTCCTTGTCCCGTTGAAGTAGCTCCAGCGTTTGCGATAAACTGTCCAACAGCACTGTTAAAGCCGCGCAAAAACCACACATTCAGCACAAGCAATAACAGCTGCGAACCTACCATCCTGCACCAGGACTTAAAAACCGGCTCCGTTGCTTTCGAGCCTCCCATACAATATGCCAGAGGGGAGGTATAGCACAAAACGCCGACAACGATATATCGTTCAACGACTTCCAGTAGCAGTTTGAAATAGTTCCAGCCCAGTGAAATCTGTAGGATCAGCATTAGAATAAGTCCAACAACGGTGATTACCGATACCAGCGTTGTAATACCGCTCATCAGAACCTGTTCGACACCAGCGAATGTAAAATCTTCCGCACTCATCTGTATATCCATCAGGGCTGTATACGGCGCTCGCGCAATATCAAGAACAATTTCAAAAATGGGTTTGGCATATCCAATCAGCAATGCAAAAATAGAACTTCGAGCAACCAGTTGGAGCGGATGCTCACTCTCGCTAATCGGTCCACCAAAAGCTTTGAATAACTGCCAAACAGTAATCAGAAACAGCATTGCCCACGCAGTATATTGCATAACATCAAATGCTTTTGACAGGAATGGGAAATATTCTTCCATCACCGTTAAATCTGTTCCAAGTGCCGACAAAAAGATTCCGGACACTGCGTCCATCAACTGACTGACAATACTTGCAATCCAATTGGCGATGCCTTCAAAAATCCAGTCTAAAATAGCGCATCACCTCCAATCCGTTTGCCCTTTAGCTGGAATCGGAGGATCATCCCGTGTACTGTCCGCCGGATACCAGCGGCTGAAGGTATGCCACCACAAACCCCAACGAGTTCAACACAATCCACGCAACAACAATTCGTTTGAGCCAGGATGTCGCTTCGTCAACGGCTCTCTGATTTCGGGATATCATTCTTACCAGCAGCGCTACGGCAGCTGCAGTGACTGCAACAATGGTACTGATACCTGCCAGCTGACCATAGATATCTCGCATAATGTTGGAAAAGCGATCCCAAATCGTGTCTGCCATAACAGGCTGCAGGGAGATGATCATTGCTGAAAGAGCGCCGACCATCGCCCAGTATCCATTCTTCAGATACTGCCTGCCTTTTTTGAGTTGATTTGCCATACTGTTTACCTCCTTGTATTTTTCCGAAAGAAAAAGCGCTGTTCATAAGGCTTTATCAACCTTAAAAACAGCGCTTTTTTGCTCGGTCCCACTTTGGGATAATACAAGTATAGCTCATTTCCATTTGCGTGTCATCGGCATTATACTTGCCAATTTTTCGCCATTTTTGTGCCATTTCATTTTCAGCATAATTGTTCCAGCAAATTCAGCACTTCAAGCCACGAATCCATCTCTGCTACCGGCGCCGACCAGAGGCGAATGGAGAGAATTCCAAATGCCTGTTGGCGAAGCCGGTAATAGTGCCTCGAAGAAATGTCAAGACGGTACAGCAGTTCAGAATGTGACAATTTTTCCCGGGCAATATAGGTCAGATAGATAAGCTCGTACATCTTCTCACCGTTATCCGGCTTTTTCTTCAAGATTGTCAACGCATCGTTTACCCGATCCAGAAGCAGCCTTGATTTTTTGATGCTCTCAATGCGGCTCTCCAATTTTCTATTGTCCAGGCTCATTTCCACATCCACATAACTGATGAGCGCATCCAAATCGTCCAGGGGACGATCCAGTTCCTCCACAATCGTCGAGGGGAAGCACTCCAGCGCCCACACAATATCCCTGTAATGCTGCAAAAGCATTTCTGTGTTGTGATATGTATGGCGCTTTTTCTCTTTTTGAGCCTGACGGATCTTATCGTCGTCAATCTCAGCATCTCCAAGAATACCTCGCTGTGTAAGCAGTTTGATGAATGCTACTGACTGCGCAGAAAGCCTGCTTTCCTGCTGCTCATACGCAGATTGCTTCGATTTTTTATTCTCACTCATAGTGATTCTCCTTTGCGTTTAATTCCTGATTGACAAAATCGGAAAGACTGCAAGGCCCTCTAATGTTCTTGAAATTACCTGAACAGGAGAGATATACTCTTACCCTGCAGTCATATTCACAGTTCTTACAATTCTTTTGAGAAAGATACGCGCGTATTATAGGGGCTGAAAGTGCAACGCGGCCTTCTTCGCATCCTGCACATACATCAGACTCCGCCTGTTCTGCACCAGCATCCAAAGCTTTCTGGCTGAACCAGGCAACTAATTTGTTCAGTCGCTCGTGATCCGTACCGAGAATATGCTTATTCGCTCCTAAAATGCGTATTTTCTCAATTATGCGTACAACATTCGCCTGTGACGGCACTGAAACCTCTGCTCCTGTCGGATACAGTCTATTAAAAATGAGACAACCATAAGAGCCGGGGAGTCGATACAGCGTGAAGACATCCTTATATTTTTGCAGAAATCGCCATACCTTTGTCTTTTCCCAGTTCCAGCGCTGTCCCAAGGTTTCCAAAGTTAAAACAGCCCCATATCGTCCGAACTGAACGACAGGTGCCAAAGAAGAAAATATATTGCCCGGATCCTGCCACACACTATGGCACCATAAATCCATCCAGGCATCAGATTCGCCGAATATGTGCTTTCTGTCCACAAGCCTTTGCGTAATGCTCCTTGGAAGGCAGAGAAATCCGTAACCTTCTGTTGCATATACGCTGCCATCCATACATTCGGCCCCAGAGCATTTGACAACCCAATCATTGATCTGATAGGTCAGTTTCTTTGTTTTCTTATCGAGTGTGTAATGGATATATCCAAGTTCGGACAGCTCGTCCATCACGCTTAACACCTGCGCACGATTTTTTAGCACTAAAATGCTTTTGAGTCCGACAATACCGCCTGACCACATTCCGGGAACAACTTCATTTGTATGGCCGCAGTATATGGCCTGTCCTTTACGGAATGCCGCGCGAGATGCAAGTTTCGCCCAATGGCCCATTAACCCCTTGCCCTGAGGTAGGTGTGCTCTTGAGAGTTTGACCCATTGATACTTTCTCAAGCATTTCATAGCGGCATTCTCCTTTCTTTCGATTTTGGGCATAAAAATAGGGCAGCCTCTTGATTGACAAGAAACTGCCCGGCAGATTTCACAGATTCACTTTCGGACGCGCAAACCGTTGATTGACGCTGTCCTGATTCCAACCAAATACCAATCTTGACCAAATTCTATTCTCGTGGGAATCCACTTGTTCTTCACAAACACTTCCATTGTTTCACCACAATGGAGTCCTCCGTAATAGTCTTCCAAACCGAATCGAATATCCATACGATCTGTATCCTGATCATAAATCAATACGCCTTGCCTCATTTGAGATATCCTCCTATTCTTTGATAAAATTATTGACACACATTTTGGCCTTGATACAATATATAATGAAAGCCGGATTGAGTGGCAATCAATCCGGCTTCCTGTGGCTTAAATGAATGATGTTGATATAGCTGCTACTTATATATCGCTTACCTCCTTAACTTGGGATAGATTTGGACTAAATCAGCATACTCACCTGAAACAGCGGCATTTCTGACTTAGGGTTATTATAACACGCTCCTCTGACTTAAATTCAATTGCAGGTGAAGATACTGCATTGGCAAAACCTGTTATCGGTACAAGAGTTCCTGCTCCTCCGTGTTTTGCTATTTTGTCATACACGCCAATTGCCGTCAGTAAAATGCCTATGAATATCAGCGTTACGGAACACAATGTTTTACTGTCTTTTTCTGCCGCACCGAGCATTGCGTATAAATCCGTAAATCCCTGCCCGATTGTGCATATTGCTCCGCCTATTAAAAAGGCTTTTATGCAGTTCACAAAAAGTTTACTTTTCGGTGAATTTTTCGTCACAATTTTATTGTATTCTTTTGGTGAAATCATATATACATTAACTCCGTTTCGTTTATAACTTGCTGATTAAATGTACTAATATTATGTGTTAAAAATTTGTTCTTATGTAAGATTAGTTTATGTAAAATAACAGTTTATTTTTGATGAAATATGATGTATAATGTTAAATGTATATTTATGTATTGTGAGGTGGAGTATCGTGGAGCATTATCTTGATAACAGCGCAACAACCGTTGCATCGCTTGCGGCGGCTAAAAAAGCGTTTGAGATGATGACGGAAAATTACGCAAACCCATCTTCACTTCATTACAGAGGAATGCTTGCGGAACAGGAACTTGAAAAGGCGAGAAAGGCGGTTGCTAAGCAGCTTTTTGCCCAAACCGAAGAAATCATCTTTACAAGCGGCGGTACGGAGGCTAATAACCTTGCTCTTTTCGGCACTGCATATGCAAAAAAACGCAGAGGTACTAAGATTGTTACGACTTCCGTTGAGCACAGCAGTATTATGGAGTCTTGCAAAAGACTTGAGCAAGAGGGCTTTGAGATTGCATATGTAAGCCCAAGACAAGACGGAGTTGTGCATACCGAGGATATTCTTGCGGAAGTAAACGACAATACAGTTCTTGTTTCTGTTATGTATGTAAATAACGAAACGGGTGCTATTATGCCTGTTGCAGAGATTTTTGATGCGGTAAAGGGAAAAAAATCGGATATTATCTGCCATACAGACGCAGTTCAGGCTTTCGGCAAAATTGCCGTTAATCCTAAAAAACTCGGTGCAGACCTTGTAAGCGTGTCGGCTCACAAAGTACATTCTCCAAAGGGATGCGGCGCAATATATATAAAAAAAGGTGTGCGACTTGTACCGAGGACTTACGGCGGCGAACAGGAAAAGAAAATCCGCCCGGGTACAGAACCGTTGCCGTTGATTGCGGCATTCGGAGTTGCCTGTAATGAATTTGCAATAGAAAAGAATTACGAAAAAGTTGCCGAACTTTGCGAATACGCAAAAAATCAGCTTACAAAAATAGACGGAGTGGTTATAAATTCACCGCAGAACGCTTTGCCGTATGTTCTGAATTTTTCGGCGGGCAAGGTTAGAAGTGAAACTATGCTCCATTTCCTTGAGGAATACGAAATTTATGTTTCCTCGGGCAGTGCTTGTGCAAAGGGCGCACCGAGTTATGTGTTAAGCTCAATGGGATACGGAAGTTACAGAGCAGACAGCGCATTGCGTGTAAGCTTTTCAAAGCTGAATACAAAAGAAGATGTTGACGCACTGTGCACAACGCTTGCGCAGGGATTAAAAGTTCTTGTTCACAGATAAACTGAAAGGTAAAGAATTAATGAAAGAAATCATACTTTTAAAAGACGGCGAAATTGTACTTAAGGGTCTTAACCGTCGTACATTTGAGGATGTTCTTAAAAAGAATATCAGACACGCAATTTCACATTTGGGCAGTTTTGAAATAAAATCCGCTCAATCAATTATATATGTAAAACCGCTTTCGGACGATATTGACCTTGACGAGGCTTGTCTGAAAATTTCAAGAGTATTCGGCATTGTGTCATATTCGAGAGCGGCAATCTGCGAAGAAAAAACACTTGAATCAATTATTGCGACCGCACCTGTTTATCTTGAAAAAGAGTTAAAGGCTGTGAAAACCTTTAAGGTTGAGGCAAGAAGAAGTGACAAACGCTTTCCGTATAAGTCGCCCGAAATATGCGCAGAACTCGGCGGAGTTATTCTTGATAAATTCCCGCATCTTAGCGTTGATGTTCATAATCCGGATCTTATCGTAAATGTAGAGGTTCGTGATTTTGGCGCTTATGTTCACGGTGCGGCGCATAAAGGTGCGGGCGGTATTCCTGTAGGTACAAGCGGCAATGCTGCTATTCTTATAAGCGGCGGTATTGATTCTCCTGTTGCCGCATATATGATGGCAAAAAGAGGTTTGAAACTTACAGCCGTTCACTTTGCAAGTCCGCCTTACACAAGCAAAAGAGCAGAAGATAAGGTAGTAAGACTTTTAAGACGAGTAAGCCGTTATGCAGGCAAAATGACAATGTACACAGTTCCTTTTACAAAGATTCAGAAAACTATAAAAAATGAATGTCCGGAAGAATTGTTTACAATCATTATGCGCAGACTTATGATGCAGATTTCTTCAAGAATTGCAGCGGATAACGATTGCACGGCGCTTATTACAGGCGAGAGCTTGGGTCAGGTTGCAAGTCAGACTATAGGTGCTTTAAGCTGTACAGATGATGCGGCAGACTTGCTTGTGTTCAGACCTCTTATCGGTATGGATAAGCAGGAGATTATTGATATTTCATATAAAATCGACACTTATGATATTTCAATCGAGCCTTACGAGGATTGCTGTACGGTATTTACTCCAAAGCACCCGAGAACAAGACCTGTTTTGAAGTATGTAAAAGAGGCACAGGAAAAAGCAAATTTTGAACCGATGATTGAAGAGGCTCTTGCAAATCTCAAGGTAACAGAGATTTCAGCAAAAGACGAATAACATATATACCAAAACAAAAATTACTGTGACACGAAAGGATGGACCTGCGTGGATATTGAAATTTTATTGGTAAACCAAAACGATACCCCTGCATTAGACAGCGGCGAACTTTCGGACAAACTTGCCGAAAACGGTTTTACGCTTACCTATATAACACCTGTCGACTTTAAAAGCAAAAAAATTATTTCCGCTCTTGACAAATGTGCGGATAATAATGAAAAGCCTTCTGTTGTAATTTTGGCAAACGCACTTTCGGATAAAGGTGCGGACAGCTTTAAAAAACATTTTTCAGAGGTAGTTGCACAGGCGGAAAAAGCCGAAAAACCCAAAGCTCCGAAAGACTATTGGAAAAAGCGCACAAAAGCGCTGAAAAATGCTGAAAAATTGAAATTATCAGACGAAAGAGTGCAGGAGATAAAAGACAGTTTTAAGCTGTACAGAAAGAAATCCAAGATATTTAATCTCGGCGATTTAGGAAACGGCTGCAAAGGCTTTTGCTTTATGTACAAGGGTATGAAAGTCACAGCATTGCCACAGAAAAAATATTCGCTGAACAATATCGACGATATGATTTTGGCGGCGGCTCAAAAAACTGTTGAAGTGTTTGAAAATAACGAGGCGGAGTATCCCGGCGGATTCAGTAAGGTTGAGTATGTTCCTCCCAAAAAAGGACTGAAATACCGATTTATTCCGATGCGTGGCGACAGCGGTAAGGAAATTGCGAGAAAATCCGTTGCAATTGTTTCACTTGTTGTGTTTGTCGGCGCTCTTTCAATGCTGTTTTACAATATGGTTTACCTGAGTTATCAGAATAAAGAAAAAATGAATGATATTCAGATGATTTACCATAATACAACTGATGATAATACTTCGCAGGGCGGAGATAAAAAACCGTCAGAAGAAGAAAAAGTGGATTGGGCAAAACTCAAAGATATTAATAAGGAAATTGTCGGTTGGATACAGATTAACGATACCGGAATCGACTATCCTGTGCTGTATCACGAGGGTGACAGCCGTTCTTCTCAGTATTATCTTTACCGAGATTACAGAGGCAATCCTGATGATTGGGGCAGTGTGTTCATAGACTATCGAAGTACCGAGAGCACAAAGAGCAAAAATGTTATTATGCACGGTCATCATATGAATGACGGTACAATGTTTGCGGGTATGCTCAAATACGGCAGATACTCCATAGATATGGATTTCTACAAAAAAGCTCCGACAATTACATTTAACACTCCCGAAGAAAATGCGACATACAAGATAATTTCCGTGTTCAAGACAAACACATTGTCAAGTCACGGCGAATTCTTTAACTATATGATAGGTTCATTCCAAAACGATAAGGATTTTATGAACTATGTTTATAATGTCAGAGTTCGTTCAATGGTGAATTGCCCTGTTGATGTAAACGAAGACGACAGCCTTATCACACTTTCAACCTGTTCGTATGAATATACGGATTTCAGAACAGTAATTGTTGCAAGAAAGGTAAGGAACGGCGAATCGGCAAAGGTTGATGTTTCACAGGCATCTGCAAATAACAATGCAGTATGGCCGCAGGTTTACTATGACAGAAACGGCGGTACACGTCCAAAGGTAACAGATTTCTGTACTGCATATGAAGCAGGTCAGATTGACTGGTACAGCGGCGATTATGACTTTAAGGATCAGAAAGTGGTTGAGGCAACTACCGCACCTGCTACAACAGATGCACAAGGCAATACAGTAAAACCGACACAACAGCCAACAACCGCTCAACCTACAACGAAGGCTAAGGTTTATGTAACAGTCAAGTTTATTAACTATGACGGAACACAAATCAGCGAACAGAAAGTTGAAGTAGGAAAGTCGGCAAAAGCACCGGCTGATCCCGTAAAGCCGAGCGATGATTATTACGACTATGTATTTAAAGGCTGGCAGCTTGATTTCAGCAAGGTTTACAGCGATATGACAATCGCACCTAACTTTGAGCCTGTATTAAAACAGCAGGCTACCGATGCTCCTGCAGAGGAGGTAGCGGCAGAATGACAGGTGAACTGATTTTTTACGCCGCTCGCAAAACATCACTTTGCGAAAGGTCGTTAAGAAAGAGCTTTTCGGAGCTTGATTTAATTGCAGATGAGGCAAAATTTGCTGCAAACTGCAAAACTCTCGGAGAGCTCGTTGTAAGTTCACTCAAAACAAACGACATAGTTTTTGTTACGGGTGGCTTAGATATAGGCGGAGAAAGCGACAGCCCAAGTGTTTTTGCAAGGGCTTTTGCGGATAATCCGCCGTTGGAAATGAAAAGGTTAAAAAATTCCTCCGGCAGTGACGGTTATGTATTTGCATCGGATTCGCAGGCAATAATTCTTTTGCCTGATGATCCGCAGCAGATAGAAAACATAATGAACGGCGCTTTAAGAGGATTTCTAAAAAGGTATAGGGAAAACAAATTGATTGCTTAAATGCAGCAAAGAGGAAAGGAACAGCATTTTATGAAAACAGAAGCATTTGAAAAATACGAGTCATCAGTACGCTCTTACTGCCGACACTTCCCGACAGTTTTTACAACTGCAAAGGGTTCAATCATCAAAGATGAAGAGGGCAACGAATATATAGACTTTTTCTGCGGTGCAGGTGCGGTAAACTATGGTCATAACAATGAATACATCAAAGCAAAGACTCTTGAGTATTTTTCAACAGACGGAATTATTCACGCACTTGATATGTACACAGTTCCAAAGCGTGAATTTATTGAAACACTTGAAACAAAGATTCTTGAGCCGAGAGGATTTGATTACAGAATTCAGTTCCCGGGCCCGACAGGTACAAACGCTGTTGAGGCTGCATTAAAGCTTGCAAGAAAGTATACAGGCAGAAGAAACATCTTTGCATTTATGGGTTGTTTCCACGGTATGACACTCGGTGCACTTTCCGCAACATCAGAAATGTTTGCGAGAAACGGCGCTATTGCATCTCTTACAGATTGTACACACATTCCTGCTCCTTATATGGTAGAGGGTCTTGATGTAGTTAAGTATATGCAGATGCTCATTGATGACGACCATTCTGCAACAGATAAGCCTGCGGCTGTTATTATGGAAACCGTACAGGCAGAGGGTGGCATCAGAGTATTTGATGTTGAGTTCTTAAAGGCTGTAAGGGAGTTCTGTACAAAGAACGATATTCTTATGATTGTTGATGATATTCAGATCGGTTGCTGCCGCAGCGGCTCATTCTTCTCGTTTGAGCGTGCAGGTATTCAGCCTGACATTGTTGTAATGTCAAAATCAATCGGCGGTATCGGTATGCCAATGTCAATTGTACTTCATAAGCCTGAAATTGATGTATGGAAGCCGGGAGAGCATAACGGCACATTCAGAGGCAATCAGCTTTCATTTGTTGCAGGTAAGGCTGCTATTGAGTATCTTCTCGAAAACAATGTAGAGGCTGAAACAAAGCGTAAGGGTGATATTGTAAAGAACTTTGTGGAAAAGGAAATTCTTCCGCTTAACGATAAACTTGAGCTTAGAGGTATCGGACTTATGTGGGGTATTGACTGCTCAAAGATTGATTCTGCTCTTGCATCTAAACTTTCTGACCTTTGCTTTACAAAGAATCTTATTTGCGAGGTAGCCGGCAGAAATGGCAGCGTATTGAAAATTATGCCTGCTCTTGTAATTGAGGACGAACTTCTCTTAAAGGGACTTAACATTGTTAAGGAAGCATTTAAGGAACTTCTTGCTGATTATTAATATTTAATAGATGTAAATTAAGCCTGTTCGTTTTTCACTGAACAGGCTTTTTGCTTAGAGAGTTTTATTAAATTTTGAGGTGAATTAGGGTTTAGCTGATTGCTTTATCAAGCAATTATAAAAGTTTGGTCGACCTTTTCAAAG
>OHKT01000133.1_pt1 | contig 37586 bp, 51 predicted proteins | sample 1568871 | NCBI WGS metagenome assembly OHKT01 (sample SAMEA3879558, study PRJEB24766) | human gut metagenome | biome: human-associated habitat; feature: feces | place: USA | collected 1985/1987
ACTGCGGTATCTTTCTATAATCAAGAGGGACAGTATCATATCAATCCGGGCTCTTATTCTTGGGTACCTTCTTCTATTGGGAGTTTTGGTGAAAATGTAAATTATAAGCGTTATAATTTCCGTTCAAATGTAGATATGGATATATCTCCCAAAACAACCGTTAGTTTTGGCATACAGGGAAATGTCTCCGAGAATACAGAGCCTGCTGAAGGTGGTTCCGCTTCTATTTATCGTGATATAATTAATGCAGCACCTAATGCTTTTCCTGTCATATTAAAGGATGGTAGATTGGCCGGCCGTGATGGTCTTAATAATCCATATAACATGTTAACTCAACGGGGTTACGTAAAAAATATCTCCAATGCTTTAAGGGCAAATTTAACTGTAGATCAGAATTTGGATTTTATCACAGAGGGCTTGACTGCAAAACTCACTTACGCTTATGACTATAGTACTGATGCTGCAGATACTCGTTCTCGTAGTATAAACTTTTTCGAACCAACAGGCCGTGATGAAAACGGTGACTTGTTAGCAACAGAATGGTATGCAAGTTCATATCAGGATTATCTTAATTACTACTCTTCTTTTCTATTTTCATATTTAGTATGTAATATCTTTGGTATGTAAAAAAGAGCCTGGCAGGCTCTTTAAATAATTGATAAACTTTTTTCTATATCATATTTTATTGCTGTTTCATTTATTCCAAGTCCTTTCGGATTGATTCCACCTCCAAATATGGCAGCATAAGCAATTTCTATCGATATCGGATCACTGTCTTGAATATCTAATTTATATTTCTTCAGCATTTTAGCAAATGCTCTCTGTCTCGCATTCCAGTCTGCTTCATAACCTTCTTCGCTTCCCTCAAAACCAAACGAATGTAACGTATAAAAATTAAATGTGTTCCCATATCTCGGAATAAAACCTTTGAATTGTGTTCCGTTCCAATATACACAGACTGCAAATGGCATCTGATAATCAGCTTCGTATAAAGATATGATAACTGGTAATCCATCTGAAGTTACCCATATTTCAATTTTACCTGAAAATCCAGGCGCAACTATTTCATTAAGGTCTTTTATCCATATACGGCAACTATCTAAGAATGCCAAAATTCCTTCTCGTGTAAGTGGGTCGATACCCGGAACAGCTTCTTTCATCTTCTCGATGAATTCTTTTTTGCTAATAAGAGGCACCTTATCAACATGCTTTACTAATTTCAAATCATCGTTACAAAATTTCCACATATATCTCTCCTTCTGTTTAATATTGTGGTGAACTACTCATGACTCTCGTGCCCTTTAGGGTAAAAATCATAAGCTTCTAAGCCACTGCAGATACAGTTACCTTAGACTGGGTTCATGCCAGCAATACTGCTACTTTCGTTACACAGTTACTTTTATCGGACTTCCTAGATTTTGATGAGAAATCTGTTTGCCTCGACCTATCTGTTTGAAGTATAGTCTCATAATATTATAAGCTCCAACTGCATCTGCATTCCATATATGTCCGGCTTCTTTATATAAGCCTCTTTTTATTCTATTCGACTTATTCGCATACCGTTTACTGACTTCTTTTGATAACGGGCTACATTGACTGGAATATGATTCTTTTATCCTTATGAAGCGAATTCCATGCTGCTTTAATTTATATTCCAACATCATATATATTTCACGAAATGGCCAGGCATGAAATACCTGATTTGTTTTAGAACCCAAACTATTATTGTCTCTGATATGTTTTACATCACCGATAATTACCGTATAGATATGATGTTCCAAACAATAATCAGCAATATATTTTGTTGATTTGTGGAGGACATCTTTAATACTGTTGTGTTTCTTTTTATAGAGCTGCAGAACACGTTTGGAAGATTTTGGATATTTAATTCCTTTTGATACTTGCTGACTGTCTGATATGGACTGATAGTGTGCGATTTTCTTGTTAAAGTAATGCGAAACCTCCGAGTAGCGATTTCCAACAATAAAACTGTTACCCAAACTATCATAGCAGGTCATCAGGTTCTTGATTCCCAAGTCAATGGATAGATAATGCATATTATCCGGAAGCCAGCCAACCTCTGGAATCTCATAGATAAGAATTACAAGTAGTTCTCCATTTACAGGTGGATATAGCTTGATCTGTTTGATGTTTTCCATGCCCTGGAAAACCTTATTTTCCAGGAATAGATAGTTTTCATGGATATCAAACCGTTCTGCCATATGTACCTTTAAATTCTTTGGAATACTTAGCCGGATCTGTGCGGATTTCTTAATATGTACAATCCCATTCTGCATATAAGTAATTGGAATCCCTTCCTGCTTGAACTTAGGTGGTTTTGGAGACTTGATTCCGCCTGTTTTTAATAGCTTATAGTAGCTTTTAAAAGCCTGATCAATCTGGTTGCATATTTCCTGAGCTGTTTGGGAAGGAAGCGACTTAAACCAAATATTATCCTTTAATCTTGATTTCTGATCGTACCAATTTGGATATGGAATGCCCAGGACCTTATAATTTCGTTTCTCATAATTGCATACATTCCATAACTTACTGGCCGCATAATTCATATGGTTCAAAATATTTGTTTGAACTTCAGATACCTTGATCGTTGTTCTTTTTGATAATAACATATTTCACCTCCATATATATGATGATGAAAAAGATAACTTTGTCAACCAAATATCTATAATTAATGCATAACGAATTCATCTCATGACTCAAGTCACGAGGATTCTTCGACATTGTCTAAAAAAACACAACCTGGTTCAAATACTGATTCAAAATATTTTACTGTCTCAACCAGTCTTACATCATTAAAACGACTTGTTACATAACCGCTTTCTGTAAATTGATGGGTCTCTTTCTGTTTTGGAATTTTTCCATACCGCCTAAAAAAATTCATCATTTCCTGTTTGGTTGTTGCGACATAAACTGGATTTTTTCTTCTTAGGAATTTATTACTTACAAACCATCCCTGCGCATATGCAATTTGGGTTACCGGAACAATGACATATGGCATATTTTTATTTCTGATTCCTTTGGTTACAGGCAAGTTCATCTTTTCAAGCTTTCTTATGTACCTTCCTTCCGAACGCTCCAAACCATAGTCTAATGAACTGAAGTCAAGAACATCATAATTTCCTGAATCACTCCACTGATAGCCCACATTAAAAGCTTCTCCATTTGGTCCATTCAAAATATAATCGTCTTCAGTATCAAAGGCTTTAAGAATTTCCGTCCTTGAAAACTGGTCATACCATCTTCCTGTATATTTCACACCATTAATAGGCTTTAAAATTTCAAATGTAGCGCTCATTATTTTCTCCTCTCTAATCATCTGGTTTATATTATTTATTATGTTTTATTCTTGTTAGGATTATTTTAACAATGACTTTTTCTATGTTTTGGTTGAGCTATATAACGTAGTCAGTGCTAAAACTATGTTATACAGAAGCGGAAGTATTCTTGACAGTTGTGATAGAACAAAAACCGCATTTGTGCGGTTTTTATTATTAGAAGAAAGTATTTAATACCAATCATCCTGTTTTGATGGGTCTATATATAAGCGGGCGCTATTTCTAATAGTAGCTGGTATCTCATTTTTATCTAATTCAGTAAAACAGCCACATTCCGGACAGGTGAATCCATAATATGCATCTGTTGATCCGCCATAATCTGTATATGTCCGTTTTTGGATATCTGCGGCACTTACTTCCCATAAGGAATAGCAAGGGACTCGTGAACCTTGATCCCATCCGCTTCCACTACATGTTGCTTTGATTTTAAATATTTCAGAATTTTCCCTGGCACTTGCTATCTTTTTCATTATCATTCTCCTTTTTTTCTTGATTTAGAATCATGTAATAATCCGATGCCCAGCCACTATCAGAACCATAAAAAATAGGATTACGGTTTGTGTCATGAGCATATCGGTGATTTCTCTGAGATAGAATTCCTTCTCGGTTTAATTTCCTGAATATATTTTCCACCTGGCTGACTGGTAATTCCAAATCATATGCAACTTTCTCTTTTGCTACTGCAGTACCCATAGCTACCACACTCAATTTTGGATTTTCAGCTACACGATTTATATACTCTAAAATCAGAGCCTCTGCTTTTGTATCTGAACGTTTCTTTATCTTACGTTTTAATAATCGGTGTGGCGGCTGAGACCGTTTTCGTTCCTGGCTTAATTCCTCCTGCCAGAAATCCAGATCAGATTGTATTTTTTCTAAAGCCTCTGTCTTTTGACTCATCATGGATTTCTTTGTGTGAACCATTTCATCGGTTGGAACCGTTATGAGTGCTTCCTTTATTTTATTGATCCACATTGATTCTGTTAGTCTCTTTCTTCGCTCCAGATGCATTATTTCATTTTCTATTGTTTTTAAATAAGAGCCTTTTCTTTTTTCCTTTTTTCCAATCCTTATCATATGATTTAACTCCTTCGAATCTTTTATCTCCCTTATTGTTTGCATTCTATGATAGTATGCTTAAAATATATTACATATTAATACCAATGAATTGATTCAAGGAGGTATTATGAAAGATTTAAAGGACACACGGGTACAAAAAATAGTAAATGAAGCTTATTCTGTGTTTAACCAAATGTATAATTCTCGTTATCCAGATATTTATTTTAATGGCGACTGTATTGAAATTGATGAAAATGGAAATGAATCTGGTGTGAATGATACATATGGCCATTACATGATTGTAAACAATAAGGACTACTATGCAATTAATATTCATTCTTCCATAGAATGTCTCGGATATAATAATTACAAAGATGTAGAATCCGAAATTGGCGTTGAGATAATCAAGTTCAAAGGAAACATATTTGCGGATGACCAAAGAAGATATTGCATCACATTACAGGTCAATCCAGATTCTGGAGAATTTATTGAGCTTTTTGATGCGGAGGCGTATTATGAGAACGGAATTTTTACAGCAACATATGAACAGCTTTTAAAAATCAAGCCGGAGCCCATAGAATCAATGAAATTTGAGTATCTCTGTTCTGGCTTTCACCATGAATATGAGGATTGAGTATTTAAAATTAAAAAGGCACATTGCACTGTGCCTTTTTTGTAATCATCTTATTTCCAACGACTTTCTCAAACAATTGAGAATCATTTCCTTACTAGCATCCAGCGTTTCACTGATTTCGTTTAATCTCTTTTCCAGGAATTTTTCTGTTATATATTCATCGATTGCTTCACATGCTTTTTCATAAGATTCAAAATGTCTTCCGAAGAATCCATTTCCATATTCTCCTTCACCATAAATAAACCATCTGATGTCAAAACATACCACTCCGGTCAGAATTGTATATCCCTTATATTTCATGGATTATCCTCATTTCTTATAATTTTTCATATGTCAAATCGGGACTTTTTTTAATCTTATATACTGTCTCCAGTGATTTTTCATATCTTTCAAAAGCTGCCCTATCGCATATTTCATCTTCGAAATCCTCATCGTCCAGACAATCGAGGTAAATATATCCATATCCATCTTCCTCTAATTTTTCAAGTTCCTCTTCTTGTTCTTTTGTAAGTCCTTTTTCCCTCATGAGTTCCATGAGTCTCCACACTTCCTTATGACAATCCAGGTCTTTTTGTGTTACGATTTTACAGGTACAGTTACAATCCGGACATTTAAAATTGTACATCTTCTCGGCTACACCTATGGTTGTCAGAAGTTCCAAATCATCAATGCTCATCGGGTATTCCAACAAACGACTGATATTCTCTTCCGTCATATAATATCTAATATTGTTTCTTGCTGCCTTGTCAAGTCTCAACTTTTCAGAATCTGTTATATCCAGTTGGTCAATTTCCGGATAGTAAGTAGGCTTTAACATCTGTGGATATATCTTGGTCTTCTTTGTAGCCAGGATATCAGAAAACATATGGTTCTGTTCCTCATCCAGTCGATAATGAACTGCATTATATAATTTTCTTAGCGTTTCATAATCACAAGATTCAAACTCCTCTGCTGTTAACTCCCTACATTGATTTGTAATTTCAACTCTGACTTTTTCTAACTTTTGTTCCAGTTCCTTCTGTTCTACAAGCAATGCATTTAATTCAGTAATCATTTCAAGCACTCTCCTATTCTCTTATTTAAATTAATATAGGTAAAATAAAAGGTAACTATCAAAGTTCTGTATGATTCTTTTTGTGTATTGTCTATAATTGAAACAAAAAAAGAAGGCATATGCCCTCTTTATTTTAAATTTAATGATGTTTCGTCTTCTGCTTCATTGTCCTGTGTCAGTGATATAAAATTTCCATTTGAATATTTATATTCTTTTTTATTGCCTGAACCATCTACCGCATCAAATGTTTTACCATTGTACAATAATATATAATCACCCTGTTTAAATTGTGTAGGAATCAGGAACTCCGTTTCTACAGATGTCATATATGGATAATTGTTTCCTGGCTTCTGAATCCACAGATCCCATACGATTTGGAACATATTCGCATAGACTGCACTGTTCCTTAAAACACCTTCCGTTACCCTTGATTCTTTTATATACCCAGTACTGTATCCTGCTTTGCCAGAAGAATATCCACTTGTATAACCTTCAATAAGTGTATCGGAATATCCGCCGATTGCAAAGATACCATTATATGGCATTGAATCCGATATTGGGAATCCGAAAACCAGGGATGAATGTGTCCTATCATCCATTGTATCGATTGGAATGGCATCATAAGCAGCATACAATGATTTAATGACTGTATCGATATGAACATTATCAATAAATACCTCTGTACCTTCCGGCAATCCAACCGTGCATGCGCTTAGCTTTAGTTTTTTTACATCTGTTGTCCTCCATCTATCAACGGCATAATCCTCTGCAGTAAAAACTGTTTTTAATGCAAAGGATTCGTTTGGAACATCCACTGTCATTGTCAGCTTTCCATTTTCAAATTCTCCGATTTTATCATCCAATAACTCATCGGTTCTTTCTGATGTCATTGTCTTTTTTGTGGCCACTTCGGTTGTTTCGACTTCACCTACACATCCTGATAAAATAAGGCAGGCCAATATCGTCATTAATCCAATCCTTACTATTTTCTTCATTATCTTACCCTTTCCGTTTTTTTACTAGTCACTATCTGTTTTAAGCTCTGCATGTTTGTTGAATACAAACGTTACATAGTCAATTCCCATTATATTTGGGAAATCCGAAATGCTGCTATAATCGGTTAATGTTTGATGGTCAATTGCTGCATCAGCGATACTTGTCTCATCAATCATGATTCCATCACATTTACAGTATTTGCATATCTCTTCTTCCATCCTATGATACCAATATGCGTGTTTCATATATTCTATATCATTTCCACCATCTACTATGTATGATAGGGTAACGAGATAGGATAGTTTCTCTTCCTGCTTATCATATATGTGATAGTCGCTACCAAATCCGGCCAACTTAACAACCAAAAAACGTTTGAATTTCCCATCTATTTTTTTCCGCTTGATTGGAATATTACATTTTTCAAATCCATCCTTTGCCAGGCTAAGGCTATGGATGGAACTTGAATTTGTCTCGAATACACTTTGTCTTATTTTAATCATCTTCTTCATCTTCCTCATCATCTTCATATTCTTCATCTAACTCATTAAACCAATCTTCTTCATCTTCCTCTTCCAATGATTCATTAAACCAATCTTCTTCATCTTCCTCTGATTTAAAATTCCAACAACCTGCTTCTATTGAGCCCAGTTCCAATTTCTCTAACAACGTGTATTCTTCTTCTGTAATAGGAATACACGAAAAGCATTCCTCGGTTTCCCTTTCTTCGTTATCATACAAATTTCCAAATGATATTACAAACTGGGTATTCATAAAACTCTCTATATCTTCTCTTGCTATTACCCTCACACAAACTAAAAATTCCTCACCTGCTAATTCTTCATAGGCTTTTACCAGATAGTAGGGTGCTGTATATTTGGATTTTGCATGAGTTCTTTCAAGTCCCATAAAATCGCAAATTGCGTCTGTAGGATCCTTCACGTATTTAAATACAGATTTATCTTTTTTTAGTGCCATTAGGCACAGCTCTTCTGTCTGTTTTTTTACATAACGTAAATTTTTCGGTTTTAAACTTACTGCCAGTTCTGTTTCTTTTATCTTAGGCCTTCTAATATAACGATATAAATCCGGGTATGATTCCAATACTTTTAGCTTGCTTGTTTTATTATCCAAAACTTCCTTAAAACTGGATATTGCGTTGTCATTGTCATGCCATTTATCAAAAAATGTCTTTAACATTTCTTCATCTAATTCGACTTTACAAGCTGTGTAATAACCAGATGGTTCACTAGTGATCTCTCTTTCCAGTACAAATCTTGGCACTGGAATTCCGTTTTCAATATAGCAGCGTAAATCGATACCCTCCTTTGTTAAAATCTTCTTCCACATTTCATCTGTAATCCCATCTAAGCTTCCTACAAAATAAGCATGTTTATCATCACTTTTACAATATGCATTTACTGCAGTCCACAGGATTTCCTCATTTATATATGGTTTTATTTTTTCATTCGTCAATAGAATAGGGACATATTCTGCTAATGCACTTACAATCCTTGGAGTGATTTTAATTTCATTTAATAATTTTTCAATCCCGGCATATTTGTTAAGCTCGTAATCCTTAATCGGATGTCTTAACATTTTAACAATATCGTCTTCGCTTAATGACTCATAAAAACTTTTATCATCAATCCTTTTAATTAAATCGATTATTCCTCTACCAAGTACATCTTTTAACATTTCATGTGTTGGGTCTATTGCAAGACATGTATTCGGGTATTTCTTAACATATTCCCACTTAATTGCATCCGTCATTGTAAAGAATCCATTTTTCTCTAGTGATAGAACTTCATAAAAGTTTAATTCCTCATTTCTTATCTTATTAATTACTTCTTCCTCTGACATTAATTTTCCCATTATGTTTTCTCCTTTTATTTGTTATGTATTATTGGATTTCAGTTCGTCTATTTCTAATCATCAGAAGAGAGTCTTTCACTCCTTTCTATCTTTTTTTGTATCAGTCTTCAAATGATGCTCCTCTGATGTGAAACTCATCAATCATAATCGTATAAAGTCTATTCCTTAAATACAGATTATTATCGTTTATCCTCAGATATCTGTGCCAGTGGTCCTCTTGGTTATTTTTTCTCTTATACGCTTTTATTAGTTCTTCTCATTAGTTTCAGGCAAATCATGCAAATCTTCATACACCTCTCCACAGAATCGACATTCGTATGGACCATATGGATTTTCATGTTCATATACTGAAATAGAACCATCCATACTATTGTTTTGAAGAAAATTATTATCTCCATCCACTATGATATCGGTATAAAGTCTCTGATGTGCTGTAAACTCCGTGCAGCCACATTTCTTACATCGCTTCATGTCAATTCTCCTTTTTTCATTTACTACCTTTTAATATGTAATTATTTTAATAATAAAAAGAACCATTTATAGGTTCTTTTTTTATATCAGGTTTTTTAGTCTTGGATTGATTCTCTTATTGCAATTTGATAATCCCATTTATGTGACTGATTCTGTTCCCTTAAATATTCGATTTCTCTCTTTGCATTTTCTTTTGCCTCCTTCATAATCTGTTTCCATGATTTATCAGAAACAAGTTCTCTAATACCATATTCGCAGACACCCTTACTTAGTTCCTGGCGCGCAATGTAATATGCCATATTCCGGTCTGCCGTAAATGGACTTGAACCAAATCTTGCAACAATGGCTACAGGATCCATCTTTCCATCTGGTAACCCTCCTGAAATCACATTGTAAAACAAGTCATCAATTCCTTGGGTTCTCACTACCCGATATTGATTATTTGTTCTTAATATATAAACTCCATTATCTGCGCTCATTTTTTATCTCCTTCTGTCTATTTATAAATAGTATGTATGAACGTAATGAAACATAAAAAAGAGCCTTTCAGCTCTTTTTGTTCTATTATATCGTATCTAGGCCTTGCATATATTCCATTGCTTTAACTGGCTTTTGTTCAAGCAATTCATACAATTTTTCTATCTGCTCCTTATTAAGTCCCTTTTTCATAAGTTCAATTTTCAATGACAGCTGCTGTACTTCCTTTAATGAGAGTCTTTTTACTTCAGACCATAAGACGTTCTTCTTAAAATATTTTTTATACAACGTCCGATATTCCTTCATTAGGCAAAATGATGCATTGCGGCTGCTCTGATAAATGCGAATAAAATCTTCTGTTGAAATTTCCCGGTTATATAATATCCCATATGAATCTATTATTTTATTATAGTCAAACGAATAATCCTTTTGGGCCTGGTCAAACATCTGCTCAATGGAATCGGTGATGATAGTCTGAATGAGCTTTGGTTCGCTGGATAGTTCAATGATTTTTTCAATATATTTTTCATTTTTTATATCCCACACCTTTAGGAAATCAAGGTTTAACCCGGTTTCTTTAACCGAATCCGAATCATTAAAGTCTATACCAGGATAGTACTTTTTAAGGTTTACCTTCTTCCCATAATATAGTACTTTATATGGCATCAGATACTCTTCCAATGCATGGTAATTCAGATATATAGCAAGGACGTTTTCAATCGCTGAAGCTGTGAGCGATGTAAACTTTGTGACTGCATATTCATTTCGATGCTGCATTAAAATAATATTGACATATTCCAAGAAACCCGGGAAGTTTTTCTCTATGAAATCATATAGCTCCTGATTTTTATCCTGCGCTTTAAAAACCTTATCATTACTGATTATTACGCTTCCGCTTGATTTGTTAATCTCAAATTTTAATGATTCTGTCTCGTATAAGTCAAGACCATTTGATAACAGCTGATAATATGTAAATGTATAGGAGTCTCCGGTTATAGTTTCCTTAAAGCGCTTTGCAATTGCTGTATTTCGGTTTACATTAATCATTTTTGATTTCGGAACAACAGACTTGCATTTTGGACATTCTTTTTCGTTTATATCCATCTCTGTACCACAAAGACATCTTTTTGTTGTTGTATTTTTTGTCCCAAATTTTCCCATCTTATATAATTCGATTAATTCTTTATTATTCATATAGACTCCCTCCTAAGTATCTGACCCAACTAGCTGCATAATCATGACATTCCCTATTTGGTGTTGAGTTTGAATATCCTTTCATCTGCACTAAATCATTATGTCGGTTCAGTTCTATTGTGACAAATGGGCTCTCCACGTCTTCCAGCCTCCGTAAAAAGAATATCTTAGAAAAACCATTAATGAAGTTTGTTACATATGAGCCAACACAATGGTTTAATGATTGACCTTCTTTTATTAAGTCGTCCACATTCTTTGGAGATATGATTGTATATTTATCACTTTTAGGCAGGGTATCTAGAAGTTCCATATTCTTAATAGCCATTTCCTTAAAATTCTGTTTCAGTTCCTCATTTCTAATTTCCCTTATCTGTGAAACCAATTGATCATGCCGTTCCTGTAAATCTTTTGGGATACTTCTTGTTTCGATTCCCAACGAATGACACATGGCCGCATAGTCACAAACCGTTCTCAAGTATGTACCAAAACTAAGATTTTGATCGCAGAAGGCATATCGTATCATTTTATTAACCAGGGTCTTAGGCTTGACCTCAAATACTGTAAAAATATTATTTAGATAACTAATGTAACTATCAAATCTCAGCAACCATCCGAAGCCATGTTTCTTCCTTAAATCTACAAAATTTTCATAAAATTCAAGCAACAGACATAATCCTGCTGTTCCTACTTGTGGATTTTCTTGCAATGTTTCCATATCATTTGTTTCATGTAGATTATATTTTTTTACAAACTCTTTTGCTTTTTTACACAAACTATCCTTTGGCAATACAAATGGTTTATTTGAAAAAACAGGATTCATATCGTATATATCCTCAGTAGGAAGACCTTCCTTGATTCTCCTTTCCATCAGATAATAGAACGTATCATCGAATAAATTTTTATAAAACATGTAGGTTTTATAATCATCCAGCTTAAGATTATTATAATTTTTCTTCAGTTCTATCATGAATGGATAATAGATGTCCCTCATCCCTGGATAGGTTTTGTATTTATCGAAAACCAGATTTAATAATGAATCTTTCATATCAGTTGAATCTGTAATACCAGAAAAGAAATCATCTTCACTTTCGACTCCATCCATATGAACCATAAGGTTACCATCAATAAGGGAAAGTTCCAATTTTGCAATCTCAGCAATTGAAAACTCATTACATTCTGTTTGTTGTAATCCATATTTTTTGAATGTGACTACGTTTTTATCATATTTACTCATTACAAAAGTTACCTGCTTTAATATCTCATCCCAATTTAGTTCAGTTAAAAATCCATCATCCGGAACATATATATGTCCATACATGTTCTTACGATCCATATATAATATGGAATAATTTCTGATTATGATTTTTTCACTATTGATGTTTAATTCTATATCTGCCAATTGTCTTCCTGGATCACTTAATTCCGATGCCAATAATGTTTTATTTTTTTCAACAAACAATTCTGCAACTCTTCTGTTCAAATCTATAATAGGCAGGTTAAGTCTATAATCATCACTAACTAGTATATATGAATTTGCATCTATATTATAAAAGGTTCCGATTTTAAAAATTGCATCGAAACCTTCTGGTTTATTAAATTTCATATTTTTCTCCTTTACTGTTTTGTATCAATAATATGTCTCAAAACAATACAGGATAATATAATTGCTTTTAAAAAAAAAGAGGAAGACTCCTCTTTTTTGATAGTTATTAGGTTTGGTTTTTATTACATGATCTTATTTCCACACAATCTCATCCTTGTATAGGTAATCCCAGTGATTTCCTTTTACAATATTAATAATCAGTGATTTAAGAAATATCAGTTCCTTGCTGCCTGGCTTGAATTCCATTCCGGAATCTTCCATTGCATTAAGTATGCTTTCATTGATATGGGTGGCCATTTTATGCGAATTATGTGTCTCACAGATTTCGCCAAAAACATATGCAAAATCAGCACCAGTCCAAGTATCCAGGCTTAAGAATGTCAGTTTTTCCGCTTCCTCATCAGTTAAATCAAAATCTTCCAAGGTCTGTCCATACCAGAAAGATTCTTCGCCGGTTTCATTGTTCCTTGATTTCACAAAATGCCCAAAGCTCTCAAAATCATTTATCATTATCCTTCTCCTTTTTCTTTTTATCGAAGTAGTATTGGATATACTGTCTCTTCATTTGTTTTTCATACTCTGCTTCTTCTTTCATCCGGCTAGGATTATAATAATCAAACCTAAGCATATATGAGGTATCATCTTTATTTTTATCAATTAACTCAATATGATATGGATAGTCAGGATGGTATTCATAGCAGGTTTCGCATAAAAAGCAACTGATATCTGGTTCATATGAGACAATTTGTCTTATTACATCTAAAACATACTTTTTCTCATTCTTCGTAATTTCATGGCCGATTGACATTTCCGTATCCACACATTCTCCTTCTGAAAGGCAGTTCCAGAAATGGCTTAATATATTTACCTTTGTTGGGTATTGAGTTTCTGGTTTAATTGCGAATTCTATACGGATATCATTTGGAAATACCTTATAGAGAAATCTTTGGAATTTAAACAGCATGGATAATGTCTCATATGTATACTCATCCAGATCATGTTTCATTGTCATATCAGGAATGACAAACGTCATGATTTCATTTTCTTTATTAAAAAAATATCGGTTTATGAGCAGAAGCGAATATGGACTTCTATAGCCATCCGGGCTTTTAATCTCAGTCATATACTTTTCATCATCATATTCCAGTTTCTTAAATCCAAGTGCATTATTAAATTTAATTAGATATCCGATGTTTTTCTCGTTTGTGTAATTATGTGTAAAAGCTTTCCCTGCATATCTAAGACGCTCTTTATAGGACATCGGTTTGGCACCATATACAGTCATAACAATATTATTCATATTAGATTCCCTCTATTTCTATCGTAAACTTTAATATTTTGTTTTTTTGCGTAGCTGCAGAGTTCTTTTACTTCTTCATTTGATTCATCATAGGAAAGTATAATAGCTACTTTATGTTTTTTAGAAATCTCCATCATTACAGCTTTTATTTTTTCAATTGATTCTCTGCTATGACTGTTTGACAATGATATACCTGGTAAATATCGGTAAATTGAAATAACATAATCAGCCTCTCTTTCTGTAATAACTTTAGCGCGGCTATTTTTAATTTCAAAAACAGCATTCACTACTTTTCTAAAATCATTTGGAAAACGGATTTGTTGTAATTTTGATTTGAATTCAATACAGATTATGCCAAGTCTGATTCTGAATGTTTTTTCACTCAGGCAGCAAAATTCTATCCTCATATATCTCCTTTCTCTGTTTTTCGATTATATGTATAATATGCAATAAATCTTAAAAAACAAGCGAAAGGATTATTTTGAAAAAAATAAGTCCATAATATTTTTATAGAAGAAACTGGAGCTATGAGTTACGTATCAGAAAGGAGCCAAATTATGTATTCATGGGAAATTACAAATTTCATTAACGAAAGAAATGGAGTTTTGACGGTAGAAGAATCCAATCTCATCAACAATACACAGGCTAATCCACAGCTTGACCATATTATATTCCATCCAAATAGTAATTCATTTGATTTGTGGGATTATGAAGGAACTCATTTTTCGTTTGTTCTTACTGGCTTGTTAAGTTAAGAGGCGTTTGCCTCTTTTTCCTACTAAAAAATGAGGCTTATGCCTCATTTTGTTTCGCTTTTTTCCAGTAAACCAGCCCATCCCTTTTAATTATTTTCTTCTTTACATAATTTACATTCGATATATACCATTCCTTTTTATCGAATCTCTTATTGAGCCTTCGGTCATGTTCCGTACAGTAATAATTCTCGTTATCTTCTACTTTTCCATTTACAATCCGGTGGCATCTATGATATCTGAAGTGGCCTAATAGATTATATTTTCTAATCGGGTAGAATAAAATGTACAATATCAGTAACGGAGGACCACCCAATATGTTCTTAAAAATCATGTTATCTTCATCAATCGAAAAAAGGATGATTGCAACAACCTGCCATATAGCCATTCCAATTAGAATTCCATAAAATAATTGCATACCAACGCCTCCATTCCGTCTCTTTCATATTTGTTTTTCCTTTATATTTCTGTTATTGTTGTGAAAACAATCGTATCCATCCTGGTCTTCATATGGATGAAATCTGCTATATATGAATTAATCTTATTCCTGAGTGCCTTATATTCACCCTCTGACTTGATGGGATGTTTTTTCATGAATTTATCCACTTCCGACCTTAATTCAATAAACAGCCTGTCTGATATTTCCGACCTTGATACTCCAAGTGATGTTATGGATGGTTTTGGAAGCCAGTTCTTTGTTTTTCCATCAACAGAAATGCTGATGATGACAATTCCTCCGTTTGACAGTTTAATTCGATCCTTTAAGGCTTTTCCACCAATGTCTTTCGCTCCTAATAAGTCAATCATGATTTCTCCATGCTGTACAGGACCTGATATCTTAGCCCTTTTCTGTGATAGTGTCAGGATGTCTCCATCTTTTAACATGATGGTTCGGTTATCCTTAATATTAAGGCTGTCAATTGTTTCTTTTGCAGAGTATCTTTGCTTGTAATCTCCATGTACTGGGATTGAATATCTTGGCTGCAGCAGGGAGTATATAAGTTTCAGTTCTTCCTGGCAGGCATGACCAGAGACATGGGCATCCTGGAAGATTACTTCTGCATGTCTTTCCGAAAGACGGTTTATGACATTGGCTACCGCTCTTTCGTTTCCTGGAATGGGAGTTGCACTAAGTACGACCACGTCATTTGGTGTAATATCCACATACCTATGTTCACCTGTGCTCATTCTTGACAATGAGGCCATGGATTCGCCTTGTGAACCGGTAGCGGCAATGACAATCTGATTGTCTGGGTATTTATAGGCGTTCTCTATATCAATCAAGGTATCTTCCGGTATGTTGATATATCCCAATTTACTGGCTATCGAGATTGTGTTTTTCATGCTTCTACCATCAATGACGACTTTTCTTTTATATCTTGCTGCCGTATTGATGATTTGCTGGACCCTGTCAACATTAGACGCATAAGTACCGATAATAAGCCTGTTAACTTCATGCTTTGCAAAAATAGTATTAAAGGTTTCTCCTACTGTTTTTTCAGACATTGTTGTTCCTGGTTTTGTTGCATTTGTAGAGTCCGATAACACAGCTAAAATGCCCTCCTGACCTAATTCCGCAAAACGGCTTAGATTAATCTGGTCTCCGAAAACCGGTGTATAATCAATCTTAAAGTCGCCTGTATGTAGGATCTTACCAGCTGGTGTTGAAATAGCTAATGCAGCTGCATCCTGAATACTATGGTTTGTTTTAATGAATTCCACTTTAAAACAGCCAAGTGCAATACTTTTTCCATATTCTACAATTTTAGTTTTGGCAGCAGGTAATCCTTCTCTTGACAATTTATCTTTGATTAACTCAATCGTTAATTTAGTTCCATAAATGGTTGTTGGAATATCCTGTATGATATATGGGATTGCGCCAATATGATCTTCATGGCCATGTGTAATTACGAAACCCTTGATTTTCTCAATGTTGTTTTTAAGGTATGTAATGTCAGGAATAATGCGATCGATTCCTGGCATATCATCTGTCGGAAATGCCATTCCGCAATCAATGACAATAATATCCTTACCCGATTCGAGTACTGTCATATTCATACCAATTTGTGAAAGACCACCTAGTGGGATGATTTTTACCAATCCCTCTGGTCTTTTTTTTGCCGTCTTATGTCGGTCTGTTCTAGTTATATTTTTTGTTTCCATTTTATTTCTCCATTCGTTATATATTTAAATAGACTCATATCTATCATTTGTTCTTTCTCTTATGATGTCATATTCATATCCAGAATAATATTTATCCTACTTATTTAGTTTGCATATTATGTTCAAATAGGATGAATGGAGGTATTCAAATGAATATAACAATTACGATTTCTGACATGGATGAAATGCGCGAAACTAAGAGGTATCAGTCAAAAGAGAGATTCTCTACTTCGACTAGAGATGAGCGGCCAGATTACTATTCTGTTGAGCGAATGGTAATGGAGCATCGAATGACATCAACTTTGCCTGTCTGTAAATCTAAATCTAAACTTCCCGAACCAATTAAACCTAATGGTACAATTATTGATTGTCTTGCTTAAAAAGAGCCTTCATGGCTCTTACTGGGATTTACTTGATGTCTGCTCAGTTTGGTTTGCATACTATTAATATCAAAGAATCGTGGAGGTTATTTATGGATTTCACAAAGAAAGAAATTGAAACTATTTTGTCCTGTATTATGACAACATTAGAATGGGCACCCAGCAATGTCTCGCCAGATTTCTATGATACGGTAAACCACATTGCCGACAAATGCCAAAAAGCACTTCATAAGGATTGTGTACAGTCAAAACACAAACCTTATCATGTTCCCGAGGCAACTACTTCCATAGGAAGTATTCTCTCCAAGCTTGATATTTAAAAGAGCCATCAGGCTCTTTTTCTATCATCTTACAGATAAACGAATTAGCAGTAAGAATGAATCCACTGCTGGTTGTTGAGCGGATTGTCTGGTTATGGATTTAAATAAATCACCATACTAATTTTATCAATAGATGATTGGAGGAAATTTGTTATGACGAAAAAAGAAATTGTTCTGGTTACTTCATTTATTATCTGCCTGATAGCTGCAAGTGTATCTGGCATCACTTTAGGTGTTATTAAGCACCTTACAAATCCAAATGTAGTTTCACTTATGTTAATTTCTTTGATGGTCACATTTATTTCATGGGTCATTTCTTTCTACCTGGCGGTAGGCGAACTGATTCGCAGGGTATTCTAAAGCGGTATGATAACCGCTTTTTTCATTTTCTAATAAAAAAGGCTAGCTAATGCTAGTCTTTTATATATCAAAATGAGAGTTCCTCAATTATTTTCGAATTTATGCAGTCTCAATATAATTTTCCGTGTATCGACATCCATTTGTTTTAAATCCTGTACAACCATAAAATTTCCCGTATATACCCATTCTTATTTCTAATTTTTTGCCACATTTTGGACATGTTTGGCCGTTAAGCTCCGGATTTAATTTGGTTTTATTTAATTCAGTCTTTGGTATCATGTTTGCATCTTTTTTTCTAAAGTTTTTCGGGTCCTTTATATAATTAAAATATTCTTCTTTTGTCATCGTACCTAAACGTACATTTTTCTTTGCACATTCATTAAAGGCGTAAAGAGAGAATATATCATGTTCTAAGTTATATTCCACTGCTAACACAGGAATAGGTTCTTTACATCCATCTCCTAAATCAGCAATAGCTTTATTATTCAATGCTTTGGATTTTTCTTCCGATAATGATAATGTTTTTTGAGATATGTTATTATAGACAAAACTGTTATGTCCATTATTCTTAGATTTTCCGAAATTGTTGTTTTCCTTGTATTCAACAAATAAGTACGTATTATTTTCATCATCACATACCATGCTGTCTATATCCGCTGCCGGTACGTCATATGCATAACTTCGGTGTCTTTTCGATATGACTTGTTTGTCAATGTCAAATGTAACATTGAGCTCAAACCAATCTGCATATTCCTGGTGTGCTTTTTCACGATATTTTGATGATGTGTTCTCACGTATTTCGTATAAAAAATCAATAAAACCAAGTTCATTTACTTCGATAGGATTGTTTCCATACTTGTCAATGGCATATTTGTTTTTGGGATATATAATGAATTTTGTTATACGATACATATTTCCCATTGATTCATAGTCATATAATATGACAAAGTAGAATTCTTTGTTTTTTCTAGCATCACAATATTTCATCAGCCGTTCGTCAGCTTCTATACTGGAACCAATTATTTTATATTCAATCATTGCAACAGATTTTCCATAGTTATATTCAGTCACTAGAAAAGAATTCGTCTGGGTCATCCTATTTTTTACGAGTACCGCATCGAGTTTATTATCCCTCCACCCGGTCCTCTCTTCTCGGACTTCTTTTAAATTACCCATGTTCTTCTCCTTCATTCACAAAAATATTACAAAGTAAGAATGGTAGAAAAGGTATATAGATAATCGTATTTTTGCATCCGATTATTAAGGCTTGATTTTAGATGATTAAATAAAAAATAAGTTGATTTTAGAATAATTACTTCAGATAGGATAATATATGGAAAGCACAAAGATGACGCGATTTCATGATTAAATTCTTTATCTAATAAAGAGTTTTGATGGTATGCATTTAGTTCATTATGAAAAAATCATATTACTATATTTTGGTAAATACCATTGAAAATTATTTTTGCATCAATTATAATATTTTCATGATAGAAAGGATGTAGAAATGAAAGGTATAATTAAGTTTTATAAACAACAAGGATATGGTTTCATAGCTGGCGAGGATAATAAGGATTACTTCTTTCACATTTCCGATGTGGATCAACAATATAAGCAAGATGTTAAAAATGGCCAGCCTGTCATATTTGTTCCATTAGAAACCCGACGAGGAAGTACTGCAAAAAGCATTTCTTTTTTACAGGAAAGCAAATCTAAATGTACGGATGATTACCTATCTGAGATTGAAGTAAAAAAGAATATTATATTTAGTAAAAATGTAGAGACCATAGGTCTTTACTTCTGTCTGGCTATTAACATTTTATTATTGGTCAGTTTCCGGTTTCCCAATATTGTGTTGCTTCTTTCCCTTTTATTATTAATCGCTTTGTTGTCAATACTATATCTTAAGTTAAAAAAATAAAAGCCAGCGTAAACTGGCTTTTTATATTAATCCCTTGAATGTAAATATTCATATTCTAATCCTGCTAAAAACAACTGAACTTTATTGCTGATTTTATTTTTGGGTTCTGAGGCAATCTGCATTACACGTTCAATGGAAAGCCGTTCCGGATGTACCTCTTCTGTTCCATCACATCCAACCAATTCACCCTCCACACTGCAAATTACGGTTGCAAGTTTTTCATCGGTCATACCTTCTGACGAAAAACCACCAGCAAAAGAGCGAATAATCTGCTTTACATTGACTCCGGTTTCTTCCTTCAGCTCCCGGATGGCAGCAGTCTCGTAATCTTCGCCGGGATCAATAAGACCAGCCGGGAATGCCCAAACATAATCGTTGATAGGATATCGATATTCCTTGATCATGAGGATATCTCCATTATCAAATACCGGAATGATTGCCACTGCATTTGTAATATCCGGCAGATCAGTACCTTCAATTTTATTTCTGGAAACCACGTCATAATGATACTCTTTTCCGTCTACGTCGTAAATAAAATCATACTTCTTAATCCAACCTTCTGCAATGCGAATTACATTCTTTAATTTTTTCATCTTTTCTCCTTTTCTATCATCTACTATCAAATTTTATTATTTACATTATATAGATTTTCGTTGTTTTACTTATACTCCTTATTTTTAGCTGCAGGAGATTCCATCTGGCCACGGATATAAGCCTCAAACTGGCTTACAATAGATTCCCGCTGTACTATGATCTTTCTGTTTAATTTTTTTACCGCTGCTTCTTTACCTTTTTTGCAATCATATTCATCCGATTCATGGCACTGGACAACTGCAACCATACGGTCCTCTCCCAAAAACCTTGTCTGTTCTGTTAACCAGCCATAATCCACCCATGGATAACGCTTTAGGATTAACTCGATGCCATCAAACAAATGTCCCTTTTCTACGACTGTTGTGTACCGACCGTTTACGCTGAATTTTAAACTATCTCTCATCTTATTCTCTCCTTCATTTTATATTCTAATTTATTATGTATGAACATTCTTATGATAAAGTATTGGTTATCTTAAATGAATCAGCAACATATTAAAAGTATCTAAGAATAAAGGAGTATATATAATATGGAAGAAAAGAATTTAAACCAATTTGCTGATTTATCACCGAAGCAGTACTTTGATATGATTAAGGAAAAAAAGAATACGATTACGAGCAAACGGATTGACAAAATTTACGAGAACTGTCTTGAACTGGCAAACAAATATTATAAAACCGGACAGGTTCTGGCATTAAGAAAGATTCTATTTTGCCTGGAGTCACTCGAAAAAGAACAGACATTGATTGACATGGGTATCACGACATTCATCTATCGTGATGATATCGATTTCTATATTGACGAGGTTGCTAAAAAGAGGGAAAATTATGAAATCCGGCCAGTAAAGAATATTGAACTGGAGCGTTATGAACGTGAGATTCCTGATGAAGTTGTAGATATCATTGAAAAGACAAAGGATATCTTTGACCAGATGTATGTTGTATATACTGATTATACCGGGAAAGCCGAACGTCAAATCGAGGCTGTCAGAAAAGAAAAGGATCCTATTTTATTTGGTACATTCATGGATAAGACTAATAAGGTATGCGTTGACCGATTCTATTACCTCGCAGACTGGGAAGATGAGTTCTGTGACCTGACGCTTGATAAAATGGTGAATGAGACTTCCCGGATTGGAAGGAACATTGTTCGTACAATCAACACTTCTGATGATATCAACGACTTGCGCAATTACTTAAATGCCCATTACGAAATTGAAGATGGAGGTTTGACTGTATATAAGGTCAAGGCTGATATGGACATAGCAAAAAATAAAAAAGTCAGTCTTTTCACCCGGGTCAAGACTGTATTTACGAATTTAGCACATAAGGAGAAATGATATGATTCATGACTTAAGCATTGATGGTGTATTTAGGAAGAAGCGGGAGCCTTTGATGATCTTTAGCTCCTCTTCCGTTGATCCATATGGACCACCCGAATATCATTATGAAGCATTACTCACTGGAGATGCCTATGATCGTGAGAGGAAGCGCTTCATGATTGATTACATAACAGACCAGGACATCTGTGACTGTTGTGGCTGCACCATAATCAAAAAACCATGGTCTTTTGAAGTGGGTAAACTATGTAAGATATGTGAGGATAGATTAAACCGTGAAATGAATGAGAAATATGCTAGAGAGATTAATGATGTTGATATTATCACACATTTTGTACCGCCAAAAAAAGCTTGGGACCTTGGCAAGGATGACTATGAGCCCAAGCCAACTGACAATATCTTTTTATGGGATTAACTAATTAAAGCTCCAGTTATTCTGGAGCTTTTTATTATTGAGATGGTATTGCGTGATATATTGATGTTCTAATTTAGCATTCTATATATTATTTCCATCTCATCCATTAATTCTTTCCGTAAGCCTTTAAATGTATCAAAATCTTCTGCTTCAATAGCGCAGTCAGTCTCTTCAAGAAATTCCTCTGCTCGCTTTACAACATCATTAATCTTGGTAAGGTTTCCAGATGGGATACGTCCTTTTACACTATCTAGTGTATATCTTGTATTATTTAAGACGTCCTGCATTTTTAACATTTCTTCAACAGCCTTTTCTTTTTCAGTATCCTCCTTTTCATAAACTTTTGATGCAAATATCTGACTATCGATTTCATCCTGTGACATTGTACTTGGGACCATTGTTGCACTCGCGGTGATTCCAGTCACCAATTCCTTTGCTGATACAGAGAGTATCCCATTTACATCAATCGCAAATGTGATTTCCACCTTGGCCTTGCCCGCCCGCATAGGAGGTAACCCATCTAATGTCACACAACCTAATTCTTTGTTATCTTTGTAAAATTTCCGCTCTCCCTGACATACCCAGATGTCAATGCTTGTCTGGCCATCATTCACTGTAGTACACATATGGGTCTGCCTTGTTGGTATTGATGTGTTACGCTTGATGACATTTGTTGCAATCCCTCCATTTGTCCCAACGGATAAAGATAATGGTGTCACATCCAATAGTAATAGGTCGAATCCAACCGAATTGCCAGAAATCTTATCGCCTTGAATCGCAGCACCAAGAGCCACACATTCATCCGGATTCAGCTCTTTATTTGGTGCTTTCTTCATGATTTCTTTTACCTTTTCCTGTGCAGAAATCATTCTTGTTGAACCACCTACTAGCAATACCTTATTGATATCAGATGGTTTTAACTTTGAGTCTGATAATGCATTCTGGACAGGGATGGTTGTTTTATTAATAAGTGCGGATGTCAACTCATAAAATTTAGATCTTGATAGATTCATATCAAGATTTTTAGGACCAGAGGCATCAATTGCTATGAATGGCAGGTTAATATTGGTCATATTGGCAAAAGATAGTTCTTTTTTAGCTGTTTCCGCAGCTTCTTTTATTCTTTGCATCGCCATATGATCCATCGCTAAATCAACCTGTTCTGTACGTTTGAATTCAGAAACAATCCAATTTGCAATTGCTGCGTCAAAATCATCACCACCCAAGTGGGTATCTCCGCAGGTTGCTTTTACTTCCATGATTTCATCTTCAACCTTAATGATTGATACATCGAAGGTTCCACCACCTAAGTCATATACCATGATTGTCTGTTCTTTTTCATTATCAAGACCATAAGCTACGGCCGCTGCTGTAGGTTCATTAATAACCCGCTTTACCTCTAATCCAGCTAATTGACCTGCCTCCTTTGTTGCCTGTCTCTGTGCATCATCAAAATAAGCCGGAACTGTAATTACTGCTTCTGTCACAGGCTCACCTAGGTAACTTTCAGCATCTGCTTTCAGCTTCTTTAAAATCAGGGCCGAGATGGCCTGTGGCGTATATGTTTTTCCGTCTATCGATACTGTATAATTTGTTCCCATCCTTCGTTTTATTGAGGTAATGGTCCTTTCTGAATTTGCAATCGCTTGACGTTTTGCTGGTTCACCAACTAAAATGTCTCCCGTTTTGGTAAATGAGACAATGGATGGCGTTGTTCTTTGTCCTTCAGCGTTTGTTATAACAATCGGTTTGCCACCTTCTACAACCGCTACACAGCTGTTTGTTGTCCCTAGATCTATTCCGATTACTTTTCCCATATTTTTATATTCCTTTTCTTTTTCCCTAATATTTTCCTTTTTATAATCATTATGGTTATGTTTTCTTATTTTGTCAACCAAAAAAGGATGCTTAAGCATCCTTAAAAATCAATCTGTTCCTGCAAATCATCCAATTGTGTACATACAGCACGGACTCCACACTCATCACAACTAGACCATATACATCCACAGGGAGTTACCGCTCTCTCTTTTATATCTTCCAAATCTGGTTCTACACAATCCAAATGATGATCATACCGATTGCAGAATTCTTCCAACTGGTCCATTTTCTTATAGACACAGTTCCTTATTTTTCTTGTTGACAGCTTATCCTCTATACAATCAAGATAATACCACACTTCTAACGCAACTGCATACCAAAGACCATACCTGCTTACTTTTTTGATAAATGCTTTCATTTTATTCCTTTCCAGTTTTAATTATGGCAACATATCCTGAACTTAATCCGTTTATGTGGAAGACAATCCTTGACTTGCTTTAATGCATGTTTGAATTCTTCTTCCTTAGTTACACCGGTTGGCAATTCATTTTCGAATTGTTCAACTGTATAAAACGCTCCGCTGTATTTATCCTGGCAACCTATCTTTATATTTTTTCCCTTCATATAAGCATCATACGCCTCTTGTTTTGTCACGAACATATATCTTCCATCTGAATTTTCATATCTGAATTCTTTATGTAGGTAACTAACCATATTAATCCACCTCGATTTCATGACTTTACGCTGATTGCTGTTCATGATTTTTCTTTGGTTCTTCCGCAATATTCATTTCTATATCAACAAAGCAGAGTTGCCCATCACATTCATAATTTTTAAATTTGTTCATTTGCTCTTTATGTTTGTTTTCCTTTTTCATGTTTGCATGTTTCCTCCTATTTCCTTTTAAAAACAATATGTAATATAATTCGGAGGAATAATCTATGGCACAAAAAAGAGCAGAAAATTCTGCTCTTTTGTTAGACTATATATTGACTGATTTTTTATCATATAGGGAATTTAACCTTATTAAACATAGGTTATTTACTGCATGTAAACCGTGGTTTTCGTGTATATCTTTGTCCTGGACTAAAAATTGATGATGAAAACTATCCTTTTTTCCAACATAGATTGGCACATTGTAATTTAAAAAAGAAATATTTTCTTTAAATTGATCTCCAGTTATATATATCACAACTGCCGAGAGGACTCACACTTCTAAGTAATACGAAAGTGGGAGGTGAATCGACCAGAATTTTAAGTAGTTTTCGTGGATTTAGTTTACGTTTCACTTCGTTTAGATCATAATAGTTAGGAAAAGTAAGGAGGTGAGATCGATTTATCGTACGACAAGTATTGTGATAAAACCAGGCTCTAAGCTGTCCTCGTACTGTGAGGAGATGTGTTCAGAAGCGAAACTGTTTAAAAATACGGTTATCTTCCGCTGCAGGCAGCTGCTCTCTGCAAACCAAAAAGGTTATATGGGACTACAGCTCAATGAGAAAGAGGTTCTGTGTGAATTCAAACTTACGGAAGGACCATTCAAGAAGATAGACTCTAAATATTATTTACCAGGATACTTTCACTTTGACTATCTGTTTAAAGTAACGAATAATCCGGATTATTATAATCATCTTCCTATGCAGTCCAATCAGCAGATCATCAAAGAAGTTCTGGCTGATTTTAAAAGCTATTTCAAAGGAATCAAGGCATACAAAAAGAACCCGGAATCATTCACTGGGAAGCCAAAATTTCCAGGATACTGCAAGTCTGAGCGGATAAGTTTTGATATCACGAATCAGGATTGTGTAGTAAAGACAATTAAGGAAGGTTATTCTTATTTAAAACTACCTAAAACAAAGCTGACTGTAAATCTTGGCAGGCTTAAACTAGGTCGATTAAAGGAAGTAACCATAAAACCTTACTACGATACTTACAAAATATGTATCGTCTCGGAAGAACCGGATACAGAACCTATCGATTTGGATTACGAAAAGCACCTTTCTCTTGATTTAGGGATTGATAACTTTGCAGCTTCCGGTAATGACTGTGGACTGGCTCCATTCATTATCAAGGGCAATGAAATCAAAAGCTATAATCAATGGTTTAATAAGAAAAATGCATATCTTCACAGCCAGCTTCCAAAAGAACAACATTCAAGCCAACAGATACAGATGTTATGGAAGAAACGGAACCATAAGATGACAGACTTCTATAACAAGTCAGCCTTCTTTGTAATCCAGTACTGTATCAATCATAAAATAGGAAATCTAGTCATCGGTAAGAATCAACAGTGGAAGCAGGGAATAGATATAGGCAGAAAGAACAACCAAAACTTCTGCTATATTTCCCATGCCCATTTTATCAGGAAGCTGTCTGAAGTGGCAGCTAGATACGGAATCCGAGTGATTATCACAGAAGAAAGCTACACATCAAAGGCCAGTTTCATAGACAATGATGATCTCCCTGTTTATGGTGAGGCGAATCATCCGGACTTTAGTGGAACGCGGATCCATCGCGGCCTGTATCAGAGTAAAAAAGGTATATTAATCAATGCCGATGTGAATGCAGCCTGTAACATATTAAAGAAAGCTGTAAAAACAGCTTTTGATAGAGTATATGATTGTACTTACCTATATCAGACAGTAAATACAATACATGTAAACCCGTAACAGGGCATAGTGGCTGGATGGACCAGCCAAAAGAGCTTTTATCTTACGCAGGAAGTTTCTTTCCTAAGACCGTAAGAGCTGTTTACAGCGTAATGGAAGTATCTTGAAACCATTAAACTGCCAGTTGTTTAGAAGAAAAGAAACCACTACTTCTAAACAATTGTGTAAGTAGTGGTAGTTCATGAAATGAAAAATCATCTTTAAATTCACCCGCTTTTAGAGCACTATCGATTGCATATCTAAACTGCTCAGATAGTTTTTTAATATCATCCATTGTTTCCTCCTATATGTCTTTTACATTATAACAAAAATATGACAAAAAAGAAGCACTGTATGTAATTAACAATGCTTCATTAAAAAATCACATTCAAGGTATTTGCTCCTAATTTAAAATATTACTTTAAATGTTTTATCATTATTCAATGTATTTATATATTCGTCCAATGTAAGCGTATACTGTTTGCATTCAATATCATTACACCCAGCACCGAAAAGTTTGACATTACAATCATGATAAGAGACTGCAGTAAAATCCCGCAATTCCTGTAACTCCAGATACTGATTCTTGAACATTAAAAAACCAAGACTACATGTTGTTTTACAGTTAAAAGCGTCCCAACCATACTTATCGCGAATATGTTGTTTTGTTGACCGCATCATCATATATGATTGTCTGTCATTACTAACTAACTCAAACTTACATTCAGAACTTTCTGGAACACTTGATAGTAATATAGCAGTAATTGCAATCAGCTCTTCGCCCATGCTATCACCAGTTTGTTTATTATCCCGTATATTTGTAAAGAAATCAGTATATAGTTCATCCGGATGTCGTTCATTAAAATATTTAATGCAATTTTCCTTTGACATAAAATCCTTTATTATATTAGTATAGGATGATATGGCAAATTTTATTGCACTTTGCAATGTTTGATTGAATTCTTTATCCGTCTTATCATAAGCAATTTTCAAATAGTCATAAGACCACTCTTCATCAAATAAATAGAGTCTTTTCGCTTCATGTACCCGCTCTAAAAATAATATATGAATTTCCTTCATATATTTGTCTTCAGAAGTCAATTCCATCAAAATTGTTCTTGTCACCAATACCATGTCATATGTATCGCTTATGTATTGGTAAAATTTTGAGTCTGTACTCAAATTCTCATATTGCATGATTGTACATGTATCAAGAAATAGACATTTTCCTGCACAAACCATGCTCTGTAAACATTCCTCTTTATTGTATACTATTGTTCTTGTTATTCTATCCCAGTTTTCAGGAGTTTGTACATAGGATCTCACCATATCAATTCTCTCTTAGTTCTTTTAATAATTTTTCTACTCGTTCGAGTGTCTTTCGTAACTGGTATGCAGATAACAATTCATTTTCAACTAACCGGGTTCCTTCTCTTTTTAATTCAGCTAGAATCACGGCAGAGTCATCCCTATAGCTTGGAGACAGTAAATCTGTATTTAAATCACATTGTTCAAGAGCATTCCTAATTTCCGTCTCTGTTCGATTGATGTAATCATTGATTGCTATTTCGTGTAAAATATCGAGTTCCAGCAATCGTATTAATACTGACATATAAGGTGTAGAGAAATAAACCATTAATTTTAGGATTGTATGAAATGTATCATTGGTTTTACTATAAAAGTTATAAGTGGATCGAATCTGCTGTTCTGGCATTAGTAATTCAGCTGCAAATGAATTTGCCATTTTTTCATTTTCATTATCTATATACGCGTTTATAATAAAAACATCTCCACTGCTGAATTTTTCTGCAGAATCCGATACAAGTATATGGTACAATTCATGTGCAAGCGCAAAGTTTATATTGACTCTGGGAATGCCTGAATTTATTAATATATACGTCTGTTTTCCATATACATAAAAAATAGCTCCAATCTCATTATCTTTAATTGGAATCTCTATAATTTTGATATTTTGTTTTGCACATAATTCTCTTAATACATTTCGAATATCAATGGTCTCAATATTAATGTCATTTGAGATACTAAAGTCTCTTACAAGCTGTTTAATTCTTTCCTTTGTTTTCCTATTGAAATAAATAATATTCTTTAACCGTTCAATTTTCATATAACTCCTCATTAATCATGTCAACCAGAGTCTTTTCACGTCCTAATATGGAATGAATATTTTCTAATAAATCAATACAATCACTCACCACTTTGCTATTTGCACCATTTACGTTTCCAGAATAAAAAGCAACCTGTTCCAGATTATACTCTGGTTCATCAATCTTAAAGTTACTTGATACAAAAAATTCCATAGATTTACCTAAAGCTTTTGATATAGAGTCCATATCCTGCTCATTTGGAATTTGTGTCTGATTTAATATCCTTGACACCTTATTTGTATTCATTCCGCTTTTTAAGGCTATATAAGATTGCTTGATTTTCTTTGTCATTATATAGTCGTTAACATTCTTTACAAATATTGACATAATCTCACCTCCTTTCTATTATATTTCAAGTATATCATATTATGACATTTTGTAAATATGTTTAATTGTTTTTACGCATTTATTTCTTTCTTTATCTTTGATATTATGTCATATTTTTTATTCGTCTCATTTGAAACCAACAAAAAAAGACAAAGTGCGTCAAGCACTCTGCCTTTCATTCAAATTTCGAATCATATCCTTTAAATCACTCATACTCAATCCCTGTTCATCAAGCAACAGCATGATTTCCTTGAATTCCTCTTGGTTGAGCTGTTCTGTTAGCTGTCCAGCCTTATTTTTCAGTGTATTTATACATGTCTCATACTGTACAATCGCATCCTGCACATCCTGTAGTTGTAGCCTAAGCTTCTCTACCTGGTTCTTTCTTTGACCCTTTGCCACTACTATGACCTCCATAAAGTTTTAATTTCTATATGGATTTTTTCCACTATTTTTCTTTTTATACATGCTAGTTATGATTGACTCGTTCTTTTAATTCCTGAGATTGGCTGTGTTATACCGGCTATTGTCAGCTGTCTTGAGCTTTCCTGAATATATAGTTAATATTTTCATTTTCCTTAATCGTCCCATCTTCATGTAGATGTATATTTGGAATCCACACATTCTGGTTTGTATGATTAATCACATATCTTTTTGCTTTTCTTCCTTTATAGGTTCGGTTTACCAGCTGTATGGGTATCCCTTTATAATATTGAATTGCAAAGTTCATTCTTTTTCCTTCTCTCTATCATAATCCACATAATTAGTATGACTCAAAAATTTGATTATTTATTTTGTTTGGTTAACTTTTAGCATAAAACTATTATAATATATCATATAAGGAACTTTAAAGAAGGGAGAGAATAATGAAAGCTGCTTACTTTGGGACATTTGAACCATTCCAAAATTACCACTTAGACATTATAAAAAAAGCATCAAGACTCTTTGATACGGTTGATGTCGCAATCACAATTAACTCACAAAACCGTAACAACTATAATTTTATTGACTGCAAACATATTATTAAAAATATCATTGAAAAAGAAGGCATTACAAATTGTCAAATTGATTGTTCATACACGTTAAATATTCAGTATTGCCTGGAACATCATATTGACTACATCATACAGGGATTTAATGACCGGTTGGATGTATTACATGAATGCGAATCGATTATGTTGAATAGATCGATTTGTGAAAGCATTGAGACTATCTTTCTGGCATCAAAGTTGCCATATATATGCCCGAATTCATTAATCGAACTGGTACGAAATGAAATAGATGTATCCACCTACATTCCAAAAGATTACTATGATTATATGTATTTGCAGGAAAAGAAAAAAGGGAGTAGTTAATCTCCTTTTTAACTCAAATGAAGAAGCTAGAAAAAAGGCTTCTTTTTTTATGTCAGTTAATATGAACTCTACAAATTAATTTCTCATGCCCATTTCATACATTGTTTATTCCTATTTTTTTACTACATAATAAAGATATAAAAATAGTTAGAAGGAGGAAAAAATGATTAAAACTGTATCTCCAGATGGATTTTTAGACATTGCTGAGAAGGAACTTTATCACCAGAACAATTTCGTTTTTAAGTTCGAAAATCCTGACCCTGAACTTCGGCAATCTGTCCTGAAAAAACTTTTTAGGCTATTGCCTGACGACATTTTACTATCTTTTGACCCAAATAACTTTTTAGGCAATGTTCATGATGATTCCTGTTTAAAGTACATTAATTGGTTAAATGATATCGATTCCTATTTATCGAATCATAACGTGGATTTGGTTTATGTTGTGAATGCAGATCCTTATAGATACTCATTGACTGCACGGAGTTCATGTGATAGGAATGCCGATTACGGAGTTTTATATAATATAAGTAATTACAGATTTAGAGAACCAAAAACAATGGAGGAAAAAAATATGAAAATGAATATGAAATCTATGATGGAAAAATTAATGCCAGAGGAGTTACATAACGAGGTGGCCTTTGCAATGAATGGTAATCTTGCGGTTAGGGCTGCTGATGGAAATTACTATTACTATGATGGTCATCAGTTAATTAACTCTTATGATATGGTAATTCCTGCTGATGATATGGCAATGCTGGTTCCGACGCAGACTCTGGCAGTAGGCGACATTGTTAAATATAATGATTCATTCTACTACATCACCAAGTACAACCGGACGGAAATCACTGGCATTAACTTATCTTCCGGTATGGTGGACGATATTAAATTAACGGTTGATGTTTTAGGCATTTCCGCGTTCCGGAAAGTGGTATCCATCATGTCAATGATGGGTGGCACAGAACCTATTGGCAGCGGGAATGCAAATCCGATGAACATGATGTTCATGATGTCACTGTTTGATGATGACAAAAAGAATAATTCGGAAAATCCCATGATGAAGATGATGAAGATTCAGATGATGAACCAGATGTTCAATAATGGCTGCATGTCTAATAACCCATTCTTTTCAATGTTTGGACAGCCTGTAGGTGCACCAAATGAAGAAGCACCCATATATCCTAAAGAAAATGGGTCAGAGAATCCTTCGGAAATGGATGATGGAATGACTTCTGATGAAGAATAGAAAAAACAAAAAAGGACTTTAACAGTCCTTTTTTATTTCTACTTAATGCAACGGACGCTTCCTCCGGCATCTATGTCTCCTCCTACTGTACCACAGGTACAAGAACCGACACAGGAAATGTTTCCATTTACATTCCCACTCTTACAGGATCCTCCACAATCGATATCTCCTTTTACAGAACCATTTACAGTAACAGAACCTGAACATTGAATATTTCCAACATCTCCGTTGATGGTTACATGGACTGTATTTCCAATGCCTGTCTCAATGCTTTTTCCATCAACTATAATCTGTCCATGGTCAATTGATATGCTACTTCCTGTAATGATAATACTTTTTCTGTTTACATTAATATCCATATTCTGTGCCTCCAATTTTCATATATTCTGTTTTAATATGCAAAAGAAAGGATTCGAATAATAGTTAATCTTCATTCTGTTTTATTCTGTAAACGATGATTGCTGTAACAATAGCGGCTACAGTCAAAAACAATGCTACTAGGATGTTGAGCAAATTAATACCATCTCTTTCATTTTCGACAATCGGGTCTTCTGTTAGTTCCGTACTACTCTCTGTTATTTCATTGGATTCATCCACAATGATTTCTTCATTTTCAATTTCGGATATTGCACTTTCCAGAGCTTTTTCATTTTCACCAATGATATATTCCTGTGCTTCTGCAGCTAATTCTATGTCTGTTATTTTTGTTCCGGGCCCACCCGAAACAGTTGAGACCAGATATAATGTAATCGGTTCTTTATCCTCTCCATCATATCTTTTATTTTGATTGATTTCATAAGTTTCATAGAATGGCGAATTTCCAAACCTAAGAACATAGCGACAGTTTATTGGAGTTTCCACTTCCTTCGGCAAAATGGCTGTATCGTCTACAAGTGCATAATATTTTCCATATGGCAGAGTGAGTTCCGTCCTCCAGTTTTCTTCCTTTGTAAGCCAGACTTCAATTTCATCCATTCCATCATCTTCCCGTAAGTCCTTATATAGCACAAAGCCATACTTCTGTATCCCATCAATTGGTGTACCAGTAATGACTAATGTTCCTGTTTCTTCTGCTGTTACCTGCAGCAGGCCTGTGCCAATGAATGTCAGTGTAAATAAACATATCATAAATCGTATAATCTTGACCATGGTTACCCTCCTAATTATATATAGTATGAAAGATGAAAAAAACTAGGTACCTGTGTACCTAGTTAATATTTGATGCTTTGAAAAAATACGTTATCTTTTTCGAAAAGTTAATGCTTAAGGTAATACAGATGATAAGTACTCCAGTATATCATCATCTCCTTTTTTCATGGAATATAGATATGATTTTGATAAATCATATCTTTGCCATTCTTTACACTCAAAATCGATTCCTTTTTTGATATAATCGGTTGGATTTGGGATTTCCTTGTCTATGTCCTCACCATTGTTTGATTGTATGTATAGAAACATTGAATCATCATAGTAGATAATGGAAGCAAAAAATTCCTTATCTTCAACTGTTAATCCTTCATAAAACAGTGTGGGTTTAAAACCTGTTCCATCTCCAGATACATACACATTTGTGTCCTTATACATATTCCGGAAAGATAGGCTATAATCCTCGAAAAAATAATCGTACATTTGTTTTGCATTTTTTTCCTGTTCCTCTAGACTCATGATTTCTTCATCCACCTCTTTTTCTGATTCAACATCCAAAGACTCTTCTTCCTTTGCTTCTTTCATTATTGAGTCTTTAGTTGTTAACGCTTCCGTTGTTTCCTCTTGAATCGTTACTTCCTTTATCGATTGTTTTTCGCAACCAGTCACGAAACTCATGATTAAAAAACTCATTAATGCAAATCCTATTGTCTTTTTCATACGGTTACCTCCATTGACCTTATTAAAAATATAATGCTATTCTTTTCATTCTATTAATGGCTTATCATAATATTTTGACATATCTTTATAAATATATGCAGCTTCACTATCTTCGTTTCCCTCAATGAATTTAGCTGCAGACTGCCTTCTGGATGGTATATCTGATAAACCATATCTTATCCGGACTGTATCTACTGCATATTTTGAAGAACCGGTAAGCTCAATAAAATAAGGTGTCTTATCGGTATTTATCCCATCCGTTGCTTCATTCATTGTTCCTAGGTATATCATTACATGGCCTTTGATTACAAAAAGATCACATGGTCTTGGATTATGAGTAGTTGGATATATATCACGTATATCTGCAGTAGATACGACTTCATTTCTCATCGGACAGCCTGCAGAAGCATATAAAAACCAGACATAGGAAGAACAGTCTAATCCTCTTTGTATACGCTTATACCAATCAGTTCCAACCACCTTAAAAAATGTTTCAGCGGGTATTGCCATTGCTGGGTCAGGAGCATCACTTCGATACGAACCTGGATCACCTTCTGCAGTATATTTACCGTTTATTTGTCCGCTGCCTCCACCAGGATGTCCTCCGCCATAATAATAAGGGATTCTGCCCACAGAAGCAAGTGCTAATTTCATTATTTCCTGTTGTCTTTTATTTATTTGCCCACTGGAGTAATAGGAGTTAATCAATGTTACTATCGTCGTATAATCATCAATAGACGCTCCAGACCCTAAGTTCTTATTTGATAGTAGGTTGTCATATTGTTTAACTGATTCATATGATTTTTCCTGCCGTAACTTAACAAGGTCTTTCATGTCATCCGTCCAACCTTTCCACATATAAGCTCCATACATCGGGTCAGCATATGCAGTTATACAAAATGGATTATTTAGAGCATGCGTTTTTGCTACTTCAATTGCTCCTTCTCCCTTTATGTCGTAGGATCCTCTTATTTTTGAACATATATATTCCTTCAGGTCAGGTACATTATTTCCCGACTCCTCAAGCCATGTTTTAACTAAATCAAAATGCTTCGGTTTATATTCTGTTATCCATGCATCAACATCAAATAATCCGTCCTCATCACAATATTCTTCAATGATATCGTTTGTCAAATAGGAACCAATAAAGTCTGCCTCAAAAATTCGTTCATCTTCTTTTGCCAAATCGAATTCCGGGTCATCTAATGGTGAATTTAAATTACTTATATAACAGCTCATTATTGAGTTAATATGTTGGTCACAGAACCACTCCCACATATATGTATAAGTATAGTAGGTATTTCCGTCGTTATCTTCGTGTTCATGTGGAATAATTTCAGAAATCGCCCAATGCCCATGTTCACACCATATTTCACCTGGCAGCTCATCTAATCCGCCTTCAACATCTTCCCTAAAAAAATATCCTTCTGGAAGGTCGGGTGGATTGGACTGGTCACTTGTTTCTATTTCATAACCGTTGTTTCCACACTGATATGGTTCACTTTCCTCTAATCTAAAGTCGTGGGATGCTATCCATAAAAAGGTACAGTAATCCTGATAATCAAGACTCTGCTTTGGGCTATCTACATCCATTTGATAACATGAAGCTAATGATAGGATGGCTTTATTGTTTGTTGTATCATCAAGGTCCAGCTCTTTTCCGAATGCATCGTAAAATTTAATTGACACTTTTGAGTATTCTGGTATATCAAGATCTGTATGGAAACCTTCCATTCCTTCTAGTTCTTTTCTGTTTACGATAGCGCCTTCCACACCACTCCAGTAGTCTGCATTTAGCTTATTCATCTTTGTGGCCATTTTTATAGCAATGGATTCATCTTCTTTCGATGACTTCCCTCCAGAATCAAAATAAAACGAATTTAATCCTAAAATCACAGACATTAATATTGGGTATATGCATATAACAATACCGCAGAAAGCAAGCGCTAAAATAAGGACTCTCTTACTTGAAGATTTTACGGTTGTCGCAATTGCCTGTATGATTTTCTCTACTCCGTGTTTTATCCCAGATCCATAATATTCAGATTTTGTTTGGCCTTCATTTGGAATATGCTTCGTTTTATTGATTGACAAAGATTTCTGACCTTTTAATCGCTGTCTCTCATCGGATGCACAATCATGTGTTTGATTTCCTATTCGGCGTCTTGCGTCTTCAGTGTTGCGGATTGTTCTTGATTTTATTACTGTGTTAGAATCTTTTATATGATTTTCTTCTTTATACTGGATATATAAATTTGGCCCTTGTTTTTTTTCTACCGTTTTGATTTCTTCAATCGAACCAACCCTTCTTGATTTGGTATATTCATATGTTTTAATTGTGTTTTGGATTGCTTGAATATCATTTATGTCAACATTCTTACTTCTTATCTGAATATGTTTTGTTTCTTGTGCTTTTCGTTTCTTTAATCTTTTTGCATTCTCTGCATAGGCTCTTTTATTTATATACAATGGGTTTTTAAGATTATCCGGTGACTGATAAGCTACCCTATTTGTTTTTAATGCCTTTCCATTTGTCACTTTACTTTTGTTGATAGTGATTTTTTTGGATTTAAAATTCCTTCTTTTAATTAACCTTGAGTCATGGTCAGCTTTCACATAAACTTCGTTATTACCATTACCTTTTAGTTTCAATGGTCTTGATTCTACTTTCCATAATTCCAATGGTTGAATCATGGTATTAGAGGGTATCTGCACAGCGGTTTTGGTGTTTATTTCCTTTTTCTTTGAGTATAAAGCAAACAAATCGTTTTTGATTGAACGATTGTCCCTTGTCTTTTTATCCTTAATATGTTCTATTTTAATTGTTTTAGAGGGTGAATCCATTTTATATGTTCCCTCTGCTATTCTAATTTTGCTTACATTGCTTCTAATTCTCTCATCTGATGGTTTTATTGATTTATTCTCCATAATCTTTTACCGCCTGTGAAGTGAATAATGTACAGGAGTCAGCTTCAAATAGAATTTTAATTACATTAAGGCCATCATTTATGTCAGTCGTCGTTAATGTCCAAAACAGTGGTTTTTCAGCAATCATATGTAAATTGCCGTCATATTGAGTTGGTATGATAATGAATCTCGTTTGAGTTTCACCTTTATCAATCAGCTGATATACAGCCCAGATATCTTCAATTTCGCAGTTACAAAACTGGATATCCAGTTCAACATATCCAGCTCTTTCATTTACTATGATAACTGGTCCAATAATATTTACATCTTCTGATTGGTTTTTTATTGTTAGGATGGATTTTGAATCTCCATTTCTATTAACTCCAGATAGTTCGTCTAAATAGTTCATAATAACACCTCCGTAAAATATATAAATAATATGAAATTTCACTTGACTGAATCTCTCCCAACAACTTAATTACAAAATAAAAAAGAGGCAGATGCCTCTTTAAATATCCCATCTCACACGGTATCCTACTGTTTCTCCATTATTGACAATGGGATCAACATGATAATTGTTTTCCTGAAGAATCTTGCATGCCTCATTAGATATTAAATCGAAATCACAATAAAATACAGCTCCTCCATTTTCTTCTTTGGTAGCAGTTTCCAAACAATTATTTTCGATTGTTTGAAGTTCCGCATCGAGAAACCTTTTACGGATTTCCTTCGTTTTAATTCTCAGTTCACTTGCATTAATCATGATTTACCTCCAAATTTTCTTATTACATTTAATATGCAAGAAAAAAATATGCTTATGTAGTTGAATGACATATGGAAAAAGCTCCTTTCGGAGCCTTTAAAATAATTTTTCGATTTCGTCTAAGCGGAGTCCTGTTTTGACATCTTCCGATAACAATGTGCTTAATTCCCGGTGAACTACTCATGACTAAAGTCACGAGCCTCTAACTAATTTAAGTAAGTTAGACCTCTTTTC
>OHKT01000169.1_pt1 | contig 31754 bp, 31 predicted proteins | sample 1568871 | NCBI WGS metagenome assembly OHKT01 (sample SAMEA3879558, study PRJEB24766) | human gut metagenome | biome: human-associated habitat; feature: feces | place: USA | collected 1985/1987
AGTTAGATATTGGTACTCTTGATTATATTGTTTATGTTTGTCGAAGCATATTCGAGATAGTTTTAATAATGATGGAAATATGAAAGATAGTAAATCAAAACTTAAAGCTATTAGAGATAAGAAAGATATTCCGGCTATTCCCGGAAAATAGTATTAATTTTAATAGTATTAATTATGTTGCAATTAAAAAGTAAAACTTTAGGTAAAGTATTTAATCTTCCTCAAACAACAGAAGAAATTAATTTTGATTATCTTTTAAATTGTGTAAAAGATATTGATGTTCGTAAACATTATTGTATTGTTGCTCTTGTAGTTAAATGTAATATCCGAGATATTCTTGATACTAAGAAGAACAGTGCTGGTAGTGCTCGTTATTTTATTGTTAAGCGTTCAGAAGATATTATTGAAGAAAATAAGTTTCTTGAAGTTAATAGTAGAATTCTTGCTCCTGCAAGTGATATGTTTATGGGTTTAGATGTTAATACTAAATTTAATGAACTTACTACATTCGGTATTCAAAACTTTATCAATAGTGATAAAGAGCTTAGCATGAGTGTTGCTCGTGGTGATTTGTTTAGAAGTGTAAGCACTGGTGCTGTGCATCAACTTATTACTGATAAAAATAGTTCAAGTGGTAAAACACTTACTCCTAAACTCATTACTACAATTGCTGAAACTGCAATAACAATTGGACTTAAATTAGTTCCTGAAAGTCAATGTATTGGTATTGTTCGTACTGAGAAACTTCCTCAGTCTGGATATACGAGTTATATTACTGATTATTATCCTACTCTTGAAAATATTTAAGTATGCAAGAAGGTAACTTTGAACGTTATCGTGCTAAGAATCATCCTGAACTAATTGTTACAAGAGAAGATATTATTGCTACTATAAGGAAAGATGTTACTGATGGAGATATTATTAATGATATAATAGATAATGTTGAGTTACAGATTCGTCAACGTGCTCAAGCACTTAGAAGAGTAGCTATTCCTTATATTGGTTCAATAACTCCTAATGAAGCAAAATTAGATTATACTGAACATAGAGAAGTCTTTGCTGAAAAGCGGAGACTTCTTACAACAGAACAATATACAAAATTTAAAAGAGATTTTGTTCGTTCTCGTTATCGTATTCGTAAAGGGATGAGAAGTAAACGAATAGTAACAGATAAGTCTATTCGTTTAAATAGTAAAAGAGCTGAACGAATGTTTAGAAGTAGTAAGATGTCTGATAGAGATATTAGAACATATTTTTATTTCTTAGCTTATTTACAACCTGTTAATATGGAAGATTATGAGTATCAAAGTGGCTGATATAGAATTAACTGATTTATTTACTATTGATGAGAATGGTATTCCTCAAGCTCCTAATATTTATCAGATTCAAAATAAAGATGTTCGTGAACTTTGGGAAAGAGATAAAGGTTCAATAGGAGATATTAATGGAACTGAGAAATTACAATATAAAAAAGAAGCTGGTGTTGTATATTATCTTGGTGATCCTAAATCTCCTGCTAACCAAATGGGTTATAGTAAACCGGAGGCTATTGAACTTGCTAAAGCTAACTACGGACTTCCTGCTAATTGGCAACCCGATAAACTTATACTTAGTTTAGCTGATCAATATAAGAAGACTAAACTTGGTCCTGCTGGTGAAGTTTATGAAGCTACTTCTCGTGCTTTACATAACTCTGCTCTTGTTGCTAATGCTTTGAATAATATATTATCTGAAAAACTACTTAGTGGAGTAACTATTGAAGATGCTTCTGCTCTTGTAGGAATAATTAATTCAGTTAATAAGATTATATCTGATTTACCTAATCAAACTAAAGCTCATGCAGAAGCTCTTCAAAATCTTGAATTAGAAAAGCAAACTAAAGTTGCTCGTGGTAAAGTTAAGATTACTGCTTCTATGAATGCTTCTGATGCTTATGATTTGCAAGCTCAAGCTGAAGCTGAAAAGAGTCGTCTTGGTTTAAAAGGTAATACTCCTTTAAATAACACTAAATATGAGTTAACAAAATGATTAATATTAATCCTAAATATAAGAATTTTAAATTGTATTTTGATGAGCCTACTCATAAATATACAGATAACTTTGCTAATCCTTATGTCTCTACTACTACGTTTCTACATAATTATGAGCCTGCTTTTAATAGTAATTATTGGGCTGAGCAAAAAGCTAAAGAAGGAAATACATCTAAAAAAGTTATTTTAGATAACTGGGCTGATATAACTAAAAATGCTTGTGATATGGGTAATAAATATCATAATCATTTTGAAGATGGAATTAGACAGAATAGTAAATTCTTTAAAGCTGTACAATATCTTAATAGAAATGAATGTGGTGTAATGACTACGGTTGCAGATTTAGGAGATATTAATCATCTTGTTAAACCTTTAGATGTTGCTGAATTTAGAGAGTTTACTAAAAATAAATATCCTGAAATATATTCTGTATTTGATTTTTATACAGAACGTGGATATAAGATATATTCTGAAATTGGTGCATTTCTTCCAGATTATCTTCTTAGTGGAACTATTGATATTCTATTTATTAGAGATGATAAATTTGTTATAGGAGATTGGAAGACTAATCGTAAAGGTATTGAGTTTTCAAGCGGATATTATAAGAAAGATAAAACTATTCGTCCTGCTCAAGAAACAAATCTTTGGGTAGATAAAGATGAAAGACTTCTTCCTCCTCTTGGAAATCTTCAAAAGTGTAATGGTTCTATATATAGTTTACAATTAAATATGTATGCTATGATGGTACATCTTATTACAGGTCTTCCATGTGCAGGACTTATATTATGTCATATAGGTGTTCCATTTATTCTTAATCAATATGGTAGACCACAAAGGTTTGATGATGGTTATCATATTGATACTACTAAAGAAGAAGTAGCCAAATGGTATAAGATTAATTTCTTATATAATGAAATTCAATTACTTCTTGCTGATAGACAAAGAGCTATTGAGGGACAACTTAATACTCAAGGTGTTTTATTTAATACAATAAAATATGAAGTATTATCATGAAGAAGAAATACCCATAGAGGAAGACTTTAACCCGTGGGATGAAAAAGAAAGAGCTGTATAATTAATCCTTATAAAAAAGGTATAAACTATAAATTAATGAAAGATTTTGTAAGAGAATTAAGATGGCGAGAAAAGATTAAATCTATTCATAATAGTAAAGGCTTTCAAGTATATTATGTGTTAGAAGTTAAAATATGGATATTTTGGATTCCTATTCGTAAAGTTCTTGGAGGTAATAGAGAAGAATTAATTAAACTAATAAATCATCTAAATACTTATTTCTAATGGATAAGTTTATAAAGAAGAATTATTCGATAGTTCAAGATGATAGTTCTGTTATAGAACATACTGTTGCATTTCGTCCTATGCCAATGTTTAATGAATTAAACACTAAATTTATAAGTAAAGCTAAAGCTGATAATTATAGTGTTGATTGTTTAAAACTTGAAAGATTTCCACTTGATAAATTTAAAGATAAATAGATATGTACAATTCAACTTTAATGACTAAATGTCTTACTGCTAATATAGAGCAAACAATTAAATCTCTTGGTTATGCTTATTTTACTAAAGGAGATTATAATCTAAATATAATTGGTATTCGTTCAACTAATTCTGAAAATACAGTTAATGAATTCAATGATGCGTTAGTTGTTACTTATAAAGTAGATGGAAGTAATAGAATTGAAGTATATCCTATTACTACTGATCCCGGAACTTATTATCTTAAATCTCCTCTTCATTCTAAAGGTTGTGCTATTCTTGTTCCCGGACAATATAGAGGTGCTGAGAAGATTGGTAAACATCAAGGTAAATATAAAGCATTAGTTCAATGTCGCCCTGTAAATGTTTATCGTGATAATAATAAAGATAATAAACTTGATTATGTAAATATTGAGTCTGGAATGTTCGGAATTAATATTCATAAAGCAGGTGTAAAATCTACTCAAGTAAATAAGAATTCTGCTGGTTGTCAAGTATTTGCTAAAGCTGATGATTTTAATAAGTTTATGAAATTATGTGATGAAGCATGTAAGACTTATGGAGATAGATTTACTTATACTCTTATAGAAGAAAAAGATTTAATATTATGAATAAAACATCGTGGATATTGTTGATAGTTGTAATTCTATTGATGATTGTAATTGTAATATCCCCTGTAAAGGAGCGAGATAAACCTATAATCATTTACGATACAACTTTTTTAGATAAAGAACCTTATGATAGTATTAAGATAGAGATTAAGATAAAGTATAAAACTATAGATTCTATTAGATATGAAACGAGCAAAAGACTTCAATATATTGATAGCATTAGTAATGATAGTGCTGTTAAACTGTTTTATAAGCTCGTTGAGGGCGAGTGAATGTAGCTCGTATATCTCCCCTACAGGGGATATTACAGCAATAGAGCAAGATAGTGCATTAGTATCTCTTTCTGCTATTAGAAAAGCTAATATAAAACTTATAGAAGCTGAACAAAATATTCAACTACTTAATAGTTTTCAAAATATAGTTGAAATGCAAAAGACTCAAATAGATATTTTAGAAAAGAATATTAAAGATAGGAATTCTAAAATAGTAGAAATAACTAATCAATATAAAGAAGAAGTTAAAAACAGTAAGAAGTATAAGAAGCAAAGAAATATATTTGCAGGAAGTACTGGGATTGTTATTCTTCTTTCTATAATTCTATTATGATATGGCAAGTGTTTTAGATTATCCTTTTTATAAATATTATTATGAAGATAAATCTCATTATCCTCATGCTAAGGATATGGGATATAATGATCCTACTGATTCATTTTTAATAGGTGAGTCAGGAGGATTTCTTCTTAATATTAATCCAGATATTAAGTTTATCGATACTCATTTATTTCGAGAAGCTGCTATTACTTATGAAAAAGAAAAGAAATATACTCCTTTTGCAGAAGGTAGTATGCCTTATGAACAATTTCGTAAGCAAGAAACTATTCGTAGAATGGTTGGATTTAAAGCTCCTTGTAGAATAAATACTAAAACAGGAGAGATTTTAGATACTTATATAACAGGTGAAAATTATAACTTTCTTAATTATGGTAGAATACTTCGTCTTGATCCTTCTACTGTAAGAGTAGAACAAGGTAAAGTAGTAGGTAAGAAGATATTAGGTTTTCCACGTTTTTTAGATGCACAGTATTGGTATTTCTTAATAAAGCAGTTTTGTCGTGATAATGGTTATTTTCTTATTAATGATAAAACTCGTCGTGGTGGATTTAGTTATATGGAAGCTATTGACTCTGCCAATAATCTAAATCTTAATCCCGGACGTAATATTATTCATGCTGCTGTTGATAATAAATTTCTTATTCAGTCAGGAGGTCTTTCTGACTTTATGAAGAAACAAATGATATTCTATGAATCTGAAACTCCGTTTAAAAGAGGTATTGCTAAGATTGATGCTGCTGATTTTATCCTTGGTTATCGTGATGCTGCTACAAATGTTGTAGATGTTAATAGTTGGAATAGTGCTTGTATTTCAGTATCTACATTTAATAATCCTTCTGCTGCTGTAGGTAAAGATGCTTCTGATATTAAGTGTGAAGAAATGTCTGAGTTTAATAACTTTGATGATTTTATGGATGTTACTGAACCTACGCTTCGTACTGGTTCTGTAACTACTGGTTTTCTTAATGCTTGGGGTACTGCTGGTAAAGCAAGTAGTGGTTGGGTTCTGTTTGAACAAAATTTTTATGATCCTCGTGCTCGTGGTTTTATGTCATTTGAGAATGTTTGGGATAAAGATAGTAGAAGTGAAGTTTGTGGATATTTTAAACCTTTCTGTTGGGGACTTGAAGGTTATCGAGTTGTTGATGGAGAAGCTGATATGCAAACAGCTGTTGATGATAATGGCAATTCTGATATAGCTTTAGGTTATGAAATAGCTGAGAAAGAACGTGCTGATTATAAGAAGAATAATAAATCATTTGCTAAGTATATAAGTTATTGTGGACAGTATGCTAATATGCCTGCTGAATCATTTAGTTCTGTAAGTGAGAATATATTTTCTTCTGAACTCGGAGATGCTCTTGATGCTTGGGAAACAGAACTTAGAATGAGTGATGTTCATAAGAAAACTTATCTTGATGGTAAGTTTATTAAAGTAGATGATAAAGTTTCATTTGTTACTAATGAACGTATTGCTGCAACAGGAGGTAAATTTAATGTAGATTATTTTGATTATATTAAGAACGTACCTCGTCATGGAGATGAACATCCTCATGGATGTGTTCGTAAATGGACTAATCCTATTAATGTTACTTATTTAAATAAACAAGGGCAATTATGTAAAGGATGCCCTCCTGGAATATATTCTATTAGTTATGACCCTGTTGGTGTAGATAAAAGTAATAAAGATATAACTCTTAAACATTCTCATAATAGTATTAAAGTGTGGATGAACCCATGTGTATATAATAATTATAAAGGGCATTTAGCTTGCAGTTATTATGGACGTCCTGAGACACTTGAAGAAGCTGATGAGATATGTTATCTTATGGCATTATATTATAATTGTCTTGGAACTACTTGTGTCGAAGTTAATCGTGGTGAAACTCTTAGTAATTTTAAGAAATGGAAAGCTCTTAGATATTTAGATAAACATCCTGTACATCTTTGGGATAAGAATATAAAAGAGAAAGTTGAAGGTAGTTATGGATATACTATTGGAGGTGGAAATAATGGTCAAGTTAAACTTGATGCTTTACGTATGACAGTTGAAATGTTAAAGACAGTTGTAGGTAAAAGAGAAGATGGTTCTGATATATTATATCTTCATACTATATATGACCATCCAAGTGTTCTCGAACTTAAAAAGTTTAATCCTACTGGTAACTTTGACCGTGTATCTGAACTTCTTATTAGAGGTGTTGAATGGGCTTCTCGTAATAAATTTGCTGATGAAAAACTTAAACTTCGTCAGAAGATAGATTTAACTAATGATCCTAATGAATTTTGGAATAGACCTTGGTATCAATAATTAATTAATAAAGATATAGAAATGGATACAGCTTTTAATTTTAGACAGAATGATTTTCCTAATCAACGTATTCCATCAAGTGAGAAAGATAAGACTTGGGCTATGCGTTGTTGTGATTTTGTTATAGCTGCTGGGCTACAATGTAATGATAGAACTAAAACTGAACAACTTCTTGAAATACTTCATGGAGATATACCTGATGAGTTTTATTCTAAGACACTTAATCCTTATAATGCAAGTAAGAAACAATATACTTACTTTCCTGCTACTATGCGTAATCTTGATATTATAAACGATATAGTTCGTAGATATGTATCAGAATACGTAAGTGAAGTTCATGAATTTATTGTTGGAGCTAATAATCCAGAAGTAGTTCTTGCAAGAGATAATGCTATTAAGCAAGATATTCTTAAAAGAGCTATTCTTGCGTATCAACAAGAATTACAAAAACGTATTCAAGAACAAGAACAACAAAATGCAGAACTTGAAGCACAAGGACAACAAACTAATCCTATTGATCCTACACAACTTATGCAAGATGCTGAAGAGTTTGAAAAAGAATTTGTTGATAATTATATTGATGAAATAAGCACTCAAGCTCAACATTTACTTGATGCTTTAGATGACGTTCTTGATAATGATACTATTATTCCTCAAGCTTATTTCAATTGGGTTGTTACAGGAGAATGTTATAGTTATCATAGTGTAAAAGGAAAGACTCTTATTAAAGAAATAGTTCCTACTACTGAAATGTATCCTGTTCCTAATGGAAAGCAGAAAGTAGAAGATTATGACATGGTTGCTCGTAGAACTAATATTAGTTATGCACAACTACTCGAAATGTTTGAAGAAGAAGGAATAGATGAAAAAGACTTGGAGTTTATTAAAACTTATTATAATCCAAGTACTATGTCTAATAATGCAAGGTATCTTACTCTTAATCAATATACTTATTATTTTCCTGAGAAGTGTAAAGAAATGAGTAATGAAGATAGAAGATTATTTGCAAATAATCCTGTTAATATTCAATCTTTAAATGGTAATCTTATAGAACTTTGGCATGCTGTTTGGAGAGGATATGCAATGCGAGGTATCCTTACTTATATTAATGAAGCTGGTTTTATTGAAACAAGAGTAGTAGATGAAGATTATGAATTTAATACAGCTAATGGAGATATTAGTATTGAATGGAAATATGAAGAACAGATATATGAATCTTATAGAATAGGAGATAATAAGAATGGTATATACCCTATTAAGGCTCGTCCGATTGCTTTTCAACGTGAGCCAGAGTGTAAACTTCCTTATTGTGGATTGCAAGAAATTCTTCCACAAATGGGTAGATTTAGTATTGTGGAAGTTTTAGTTCCTTTCCAAGTTCTTATTAATATCTTTTCTTATCATAGAGAAATGATGATTGCTAAGAATAAGATGTTTATTCTTCTTATGGGTAAGAGTCTTATGGGTGGTAATCCTGAAGATACTATTTATAGAATGGCTGCTGAAGGTATTCTTCTTTATGATGATTCAGAAGATAGTAATAGTTTAAAAGCTCAACAAATTAGAATGTTGAACGCTAATATAAATGGTTATATTCAAGAAATTAGTCAGCTTATAGAAGATATAAAAACTACTGCTCGTGATATGGTAGATATGACACCTCAACGTTATGGTGAGATTGCTCAATCTGCTGGTAAGGGAGTTACTGACGAAGCAATCATTAGAGGTTCTATGGGTAGTGTTATTATTACTTATATGTTTAATAAGTTTAGAGAATCTGATTATGCTGCTGATTTAGATAATTCTAAGTTTGCTTGGATAGAAGGACTTGATACTTCTTACTTTGATAGTTCTAATAAACGTAGATACCTTTCTCTTGATGTTAATTCTCATGTATTTGGTAGATATATTATTAAAGCTAAGAATAATCAAAAGATTTCTCAACAGCTTCAACAACTACAAAATTGGGCATTTAGTGCTGCACAGAATGGAGATTTAGATATGGCACTTGCAGCTATTACAGAAGGTAATATTACTGCAATAGAAGCTAAGATTGCTAAGTTTAGAGAACTTAAACAAAAGAATGAAGAGACTCTTAGACAGTTAGATATGGAACTTGAAGATAAGAAGAATCAAAATATTCTTGAACAAATTGCTGCTAAGGGACAACAAGATAGATTAACTGAAGAAGTTAAACAATATTATCAATTACAAGCAAAAGGTATAGATATTGCTACTACTCTTAACGATAATAATTCACTTCCTTCTCAAATTGATATGGAGAAAAATCAAATTGAAAGAGAGAAGATTGCTGCTTCTAAAGAACAAGCTCAATTAGGATTTATTAATTCTTCATTAGATAGAGCACAAAGAGATAGAAGTGATGCAAGTAAAGAACGTATTGCTGCAAAGAATAAAAACAGATATGATAAATAAGTAAAACTCCGACAACCTACTGTTATTAGTATTAGTCATTTTGTATTTAATTGAAGATTGGGTTATGCGAGCCTCATAGATTGTGAAATCTGGGAGGCTTATTTTTGCTCTCAAACTTCAATGTAGACCTATTTCTTTTGCTCTCTGTTCGATTTACTATATGAATCTGATTAATCCTACAGCTTCGAGATAAAGTCCAACAGTGAGCCTTAGAATAAGTCATTAACATTTATTTACATTCTACTATTTGTAGTAGACTTAAAGGTAAATACGTCTTTGTACCGATATACTATAATTCCCTAAATGGTATTGATATAACATTTATTCTTAGTATTGATATTGTAAATGTGATAACTCCTTATTATATTTGTCCTGTCAAATATTTAATTTAAACATATAATAATTATGGCAGATATTAATGATGGACTTGATTTAGGTACTGATAGAATAGATGATATTTCTAACGGTATTGGTGTTGTTCCCGGAGATAAGACAGATCTCGATAAACAGGATACAACTATTACTAATCCTCCTACTCTTAATAAAGTAGATGAACCTGATGATAAGGGAGATAAGGGAAACAAAGGAGATACGAAAGTTGACGACTCCTCTACAGGGGATGTAGAACTAACAGAGGGTATGTCTGTTGTTCTTGGTGATGCAGAACTTACTATTGATAAAGACGGTAATGCAGTTGATAAAGATGGAAATGTAGTTAAGACTAAAGAAGAACTTCTTAAATTAATTGCAGAGAACGGAGTTGAGAAAGAAGATGCTAAAACTCTTATTCAATCTATTCAAGAAAAGTTTGGTATTGAAGTTAAAGATGATAAAGGTAATCCTATAGAATTTGAAAATACTCCTGAGGGTATTAATTCTTATATAGATACTGTTCTTGAAACAAGAGAACAAGAAATTGCTACTCAAGCTGTTGATACTTTATTCAATACTTATCCTGCATTGAAACAAGCATTAAATCATATTAAAGTTAACGGTAGTCTTGAAGGATTTAATGAAATTGAAGACAGAACTAATGTAGTTATTGACAAAGATAACAAAGAGCAACAAATTGCTACTATTAAAGAACAATGGAAGTTGCAAGGAGTAAAAGGAAATGTTGATTCTTATATTGCTTATCTTGAATCTGCTGGAACTCTTTATGATACAGCTGTTGAATCTAACGAAACAATTAAAGAGATTCATAAAGAAGCTATTCAGAAACAAGAAGAAGCTGCCGCTGCTGCTGATGCTGCTGCTGCTGAACAGGAAAAACAATATTGGTCAAGTGTAGATTCTACTCTTAATAAAGGAGAACTTGCAGGATATAAAATTCCTGATACTATTCCTGTTGTTCGTGACGGAAAGAAAATGGTAATGACTAAAGCTGACTTTAAGAATTACATTTCTCGTCCTGTTGATGTAAATGGTTATACCCAGTATGAATTAGATGAAATGAAGAGAGATCAAAATTCTATTATTGAAGATGATTTACTTCGTGCTTATCTACGTTTTACAGGTGGTGATTATAGTAGTCTTGTAGGAATGGCTATAAATAAAGAAAAAGTTAATAAACTTAGAATAGCTGCTAATAAAGCCTCAAAAAGGACTCTTGTTATAAATAGTAAGACAAATGATTCTAAAGGTAAGATAGATAATAATGAACTAATTCTTGAATAATTACCTTAAAGAACTAATTAAATTTATTTATTATGTATAAATTAAGAGAAGTACAAAGAGGGGTATATGACACTCGTGGTTATTCTAATGAAGCATCATTAGCTGCCCTTATGATTCAAAAACCAGAGGAAATTAATAACTTTCTTACCTATACTTATGGTATGGATGATGATCGTTTTCCTCTTACGTTTTTAACTGAAGGTCAAGGAGCTGCTGGTGTTCGTGACATTTCTACTGTTGAATGGACATGGAAAGTTATGGGACGTCAGAAGTTTAATGACTATGTTGTTTATTTCAATACTGCTGATAGTACTCCGGGTATTGGAGGTAAAACTATTGAAGTAGAATTTGCAACTGGACTTATTACTGAACAGTATGGTTTGATGGCACCTGATGGAACTCAATGTCGTGTTATGCGTGATATGGGTAAAGGTGAACATGGAGGACATAAATTTGCTCTTCGTATTAAGAATCCTGATCCTACTGCTTATGTAGATCCTTCTAACTTTGAAAAAGGAAAGTATTGGTGTATGACTGCTCCTACTATTCCGGAAAGTTATTCTAAGGGTAATAAGTCTAATGTTATGGCTCCGGGACGTATGAAATCTCAATTAGGTTTTCATCGTTATACTAAAGAAATTGGAGGTAATATTAGTAATGTTGTTGTAGAATACGAATTTAAAAAGACTGGTGGTGGTACGAGTAAACGTTGGATTAACGAAGAGATGCGTCAATTCGATATTCAGATGCGTATTATGAATGAAATGCAATTGTGGATTTCTAAATATAATCGTACTCCTAATGGTAGTATTCCTATGACTGATTGGGATAATGATAATCCAATTCCTGAAACTGCTGGTATGGATGAAATTATCTCTGAATCTAACTATGATACTTACGGAGAATATCTTAGTCTTAATAAGATTAAACGTACTATTGGTGATGTAGTAGATAAAGATACTGATACTGGTTCTATGGAAATCATTCTTTTTGCTGGTAAAGGTGGTATTGAAGATTTCGATATGGCTATGCGTGAAGATGCTAAGTCTGAAGGCTTTATTACTCCTCTTGGTGATAAGATGATTCAAGATGATGGAACTGGTCTTGCTTATGGTAAATACTTCCGTAAGTATAAAATGATTGATGGACATGTTGTTACTGTTCAGCATCTTCCTTTCCTCGATAAATCTCCTATTGCTGAGACTGCAAAAGCTAATGGTCTTATTCATCCTCGTTCTGGTTTGCCAATGACTTCTCATTGTCTTTATATGATGGATAATTCTGTATATCAAGGAGAACGTAATGTTCGTATGGTTCGTATGAAAGGACAATCTTATCTCGTAGGTATCTTGAAAGGTCTTACTCCTATTCCTGAATCTTGGGGTACTGTTCCCGATAAAGCTATTGCAACTGACGTCGATAAATCATCTTATGAAGTTAAGATGTCTAAGGGTTTACAAGTAAACCGTGCAGAGAAGATGTTTAAACTTGAATGTGTATTGTAATTAAATAAAATAGAATTATGGACGGTTTAAATAAAAATCCTAATAGTGGAGTTAATCCTTTAAAGCCTACTGCTCAAGCTCCTTCTACTACAACTACAACTGCTGCTGCTAAAAGTAGTTTTCAAGCAGAATTAGAAAAGAAAGAAGGGTTAAAAGATAGATATGAAGAAAAGAGAATTATTACTATTGCTCTTATATCTGATTTAGCTATAAAATCTGTTTATCGTCAAGTAAATGCTGTTTCTATTCCTGATCGTAATGATACTATTGGAAGTAGTGTTTTATCTGGAAGACGTTTAATGAGTAGTGTAAATGAGATTAATAAATATATGCCAGCTATTCTTGGTATTTCACCATCTCATCCAGATTTCATTACTCGTGTTAGCAAATGGTTTGGTAACATATCTCTTAAAATTCCAACTGGAGGTTATGAACTTAATTGTAACTTTGATTGGGATACTAAAGAAGAATATCTTAAATATAAAATAGAAGAAGAAAAGATTGAAGCTATTTATGATGAAGCTGATAAGACGACTCCAAAACTTCTTAAAGAAGCTATTCGTAAACGTGTAGATAGTCTTACTTCTCTTGAAGCTACAAGAGCTTTACATGGTATGCCTCAAAATGTAGAACACTATTTTACTTATAGACATTGTCTTCTTTATCCTCATGTTGCTAAAGATACTGCTGTAATTCACTTTGATCAAAGTGTTCGTTTCTATATTAAAGATGAGCAAAAAGATTTGTATCGTGTTAAGAAACGTCAGCAAGCTGCTAATATTGCTAAGCGTAATTATCTTGATATTCTTGACGATTCTAAGAAGTTCCGCGATGTATTTGTATGTTATTGTGCTTTGACTGGTAATAATGTACTTGTATCTCTTGGACTTGAAGATGAAGTTAAACAGAACATGCTTGATACATATTCAATGCAAGAACCTGAGAAATTTAATAAACTATTTAACAATCGTAATATTGGTCTTCAAGCACTTATTGAAGAAGCCGTTGCTAAGGGAGAACTTTTACGTTCTGATATAAATCAAAATATAATGACTCCCGAAGGTAATTTCATTGGTGGAAATATGAAAGAAGCTATTAGCTATTTACTTAATCCACAGAATGAAGATTTCAAGAAGCTCTTAGAGACTAAGATAAAACTCTAAATAACTATTATTGTTATGGAAATATCGGAAATGCACAATAAGTTCAGACTGTACGCACAGAAGATGTCTATGCAAACAGTTCTTGCTATTCTTCCAGAAGAGATAGACGAAGTGTTTAACACAACTATTCCCGAATATGCTCGCGATAAGTTTTCTCGGAAAAGAAATAGAGAACTTAATGGCGTTTCCGATAATGTTATTAGATTAGCTGAACTTGAACCATTATACTATAATTATAAGGAAGAATTTACTCCTGCTAAAAATCCTGATGTTATTGCATTTGGAGAAGGTTTTAAATTTCCACTTCCTATTGATTATATGTTTTATCTTAATACTACTGTTAAAATTACCAATGGTAATAGCTTATCATTTGCAGATACTCGACTTATAGATATTGAAAAAGTTCCTCTTACTATGAATGATTATCATAGTAAATCAACGAGCGAATCACCAATTTGTTATATTAATAATGAGAATGTAGAAGTGCTCCTAAATGAACAAATTAGTGGAATTATCTTTAACTATATAAGAGTACCTAATAAGGTTAGTCTTGCAAATGGCGTAGGTTGTGAACTTCCTGATTTTGCAGTAGACGAAATAATAATGAAAGCAGTTAATTTATATAATGCAGCTTCTGATAATAGTAGTTATGAAAAAGTTGCTGTTGAAACTCAAAAATTAGAATAATATGAAAAGATTAATTATTGCTGGTAGTGCAACTCTTGCTACAACTCCTGCTACTCTTGCTGCTATTGGAGCAAGTGGTATAGCTGCTGGTCAGATTGCATTATATCGTGGTGATACAGGAGCAGTTATTTCTGCTGCTCTTACTGAACAAATTCCTTCTTTTGGATTATTTGTTGGTGTAGATACTTTCGCTACTGATGGTGAATATATGCAAAGTATAGCTGAGATTTCTACTCGTAGATTTAGTTATACTAAAACTCCTTATGCTGCTGGTACAAAGTTCAGTGCTTCTATTACTATTCCTACCCCTGTAGAGGGGAAAGATTATACATTAATGATGACTAAGAAAGGAGTTGTCTTTAATGAACGTAATAAGTGGAGTGCTACTATTAAAGCTAAACAAGGAGATACTGCTGCTACTATTGCAACTTATCTTGCTAACGAACTTAATGCTCTTGGTAAGAATGAAGCATTTATTGCTTCTCTTTCTACGGCTACAATTACAGTAACTGGTACTAATTATCAAGATTGGGAACTTCTTGCTGCTGATGATTTGTTTGGTACTACTGTAACTACTTCAGCTCATGGTCTTCCTCCTGTTTGTGATGATGCTTATATTAAAGATTTGTATCGTCAGTGTATTGGTGATGAAGGTATTTATGGTACTGATCCATCAGGTATGAAGTTGTATAAAGAAAGAACTATTGCTTCTTCTACTAATTGGACTCTTTACACATTGCAATTCTATAATCCGAAACCGTTTAAAACTACAACTGGAGAAGATGTTCGTCAGATTGTTCATATTGCAATTCCGGGAGCTGCTGTAACGACACTTGATGCAATCCTCGCTTCGATCATAAATCCTGTTGCTACCGGTGGTGGTGCGTAAACTTTAAAGGTTAATTTGTTGAAAAGAGAGGTGCTATTATTAATTATAATAATGGTATCTCTCTTTCACTTTAAACTAAACTAAGATGGACGAATTAAAGGCTATACAAGAAATTATAGAGAAAACAAATACTACTCAAGCTATAATAATATCATGTATTCTTATAATATTCTTAGTAATATCTAAAATAATAGATGCTAAGACAAAGAAGAATCAGATAGTACTTAGTGATAAGTTAGCAAGTTTAGTAGATGTATTAGCTGTACAATTTAAAAGACAGGAAGTTATAGATAGAGAGAAGTGTAGAACTATTATAGTTCTTGGTTTTGAATCATTATATAATAATTTATATTCTAAAGGTCAAGAAATAATAATAGAAAATAATGTAAATTCTAAATCTGAATTTATAATTCCTACAATCGAGAGTACAGTTAATGCTGAATATTATAAGCTCTATAATATTCTTTATCCGTTTGAAGTTTCAAGTCGTAGAATAAATATATATCTTAAAGAAGATTGGAAAAGAGAAATAATTGATACTATGGTTAAAGTAATCTTTAGTAATTCACTTAATAGTCAAGATAAACTTGATACTCTTAGTACTAAACTTTCTGTTATGATAAGTAATTATTCTACTTATGTTCATAATAAAACTTTTAATGAATAAGAGATTATGGAGAATAGTAACGAAAAATTTATAGACGCTGTGCTACTCTCCGAGGTACAGAGACAGCAAGTAGCATTGGCGGAAAATACCGCCTATTTGGCGTCTGTGGGCTTCCTATCGAAAGGAAATTTCGAGAATAGACTTTCGTTCATTTCAATTTTAATCGATGCTTACGAGAACTTAGAATTGTTCAATAAAAGTCAAAAAAAGAACTTGAATCTAATATATAACAAAGTAATGAAGATATGAGTAATAACTTTAATGATATAATAGATAAACTTAAAAGAGTTTATGTTGAACATGAAGATAATGTAATAGAAATACAACCCGAATATGTTTATATGACTATTCCTGCTAAGTATATCTGTACTTATCATCGTATTCTAATTATGTTAGCCGATTATGGAGTTGAAATGCTCAATGATTGTGGTGCTTCATGTAAAGATGGAAATCGTCAAGTTGTTAATTGTTTTAATATGTTTAATGCAGCTGTTGCAGCATATAAACTTGGACAAGAAAAACTTGCAGATACTCTTATTAAATATGTCGATTCTAAGATTAGATTAATATATAAAGGAGAAGATAATTCTCCTAATATAGTTTATCCAGTTGATGAAAAAGGACATTTAAAAGCGGTTGTAAGCTGCGGAGAAAATCCTACATTTAAAATAGATATTGAAAGTGGTATTCTTTGGCAAGAAAGTGTAGGAGATCCTAATGCAGTTTATAGTCTTGGAGAAGAAGATTTAGAAAGTGAATAATATAGATGTCTAAGCTCCTTTACAGGGGTGATTACAATAAAGGAATAAGATATGAAAACTCAGAAACAAGATTTAGGTAAAGTTAGTCTAACTTGTAATGGTACTTGGGATGCTGGTAAACAGTATGATAGACTTTGTATTGTTAATGACGGAAACTTTGCTTCATATATATCTAAGAAAGATGTTCCTATTGGTACTGTTCTTTCTGATGAAAGATTTTGGCAGCCTATTGCTAATCTTCGAGATGATATTAAGATAGATTATGAAACTTTTAAGAAAGAATGGTTAGAACTTCTTGCTTCTATTCAGATTAAACTTAGAAGTGCTCGTGTAGTTGTAGCTAATGAAGAGGCTCGTAATAATCTTACTTGGCTTGAAGTTGCAGCAGGTTGCGAAGTTTATGAACTTGATACTCAATTGACTTATATACTTGATAGTATAGTACCTATTATTAATTTAAAGAGTTGGCATTTAGTAGTAGGTAGTTTATTAGATAGCGAAGCTAAGTTTCAATTAGACGGTACATATGAACTTACTGCTGAACGTGCTATTGCTGATAGATGGGGATATATTATTGACGAAGTTTATGTTAGTAAGAAAGAAGTTAAAAACTTAGTTCTTTCTATCGTAAATGATAAGTTAGAAAATATATCTATTACTATTCCACCTAATAGTATTAAACCAGAAGATTTAAGTCAAGCTGTACTTGATCTTATCGGAAGCGGCGGCAATGTAGTTAATAATCCTGATGAAGAAGATATTACTTCTGAATCTCTTAGTAATGGAACTTCTGTTCTTAAGTTTAAAGATAGAGATTATGTAGAAGGAACATTTAATGGATTAGGTGAAGTTATTCTTCGTAAGAATCAAGTAGGTATAATCAATCTTCTTGAACAAGCAAATATTAATAAACCTAATACAGTATATGTTGTAAGATATGATTTCTGTTTAGGTGGAGCTACTATAACACTTCCTAAGAATAGTACTCTTAAATTTGAAGGTGGTTCAATAGATAATGGTACAATAGTTGGTAATAACTCATGTATTATTTCTGATATAGATAAAACTATTTTAGGTAAAGATCTTGTTATTGAAGGTACTTGGAATATAGAACATATTTATGATAAATGGTTTGCTTTTGATAGTTCTGCTGATTTCTTATCTAATCAAATTATAACTAATATATTAGCTCTTTCAAATGATAATGTATATAATACTATTCATTTTGATGCTGATAGAACTTATTATTTTGAAAATACATATAAAGGAAAGACTAATCTTGGAGATGATGTAAGACCAAATTATTGGTTGCTTAATACTCCCGATTATGATTTTCTTAGAATCTTTACAGGATTTACTTCTAATACACATCTTATAGTTAATAATACTATTCAGATGTTACCCACTAATCAAGGTGCTTATTTTATATTTCATATAGAGAATAAAGAGAATATTACGATTAGTGGTACAGGTGCTATTAACGGAGATGCTAAAGATCATTTATATACTGATCCTTTTGCTGGTACTGATTATTATGGTGAGTGGGGGCATGTTCTTAATTTTAGAAGTTGTAATAATGTAGTAGTTAGAGATATTACTATAGGATATGCTTTTGGAGATGGAATAGCTTTAGGTAACGCTGCTTATAATAATAGCGGAGTAAAAGAAGCTGGTTTAGCTACTAAAAATGTTACAATAGATGCTGTTAAAGTATTATATGCAAGACGTAACGGTATTTCTTTAGGAGGTAATAATTATACTATAACTAATGTTTATTTTGAAGGAAATGGTAGTGATACTATTAAAGGTACTGCTCCCATGGCAGCAATTGACTTTGAAAACGATTATGTAGATATAGAACCTTCTGGTTTATGTACAAATGTTTCAATGAATAATTGTAAATTTAAAGATAATAAATATGACGTTTCTTCTACTATTAGAGATGATTTATATGAAGTTCCAAGAGGAGAATTAGTTAATATTAGTGATTGTAATTTTACTTCTCCTTTAAGATTAAATAGGACTAACGGACTTACGTTTAGTAATTGTCATATAGTGGGTATTACTAATGTAGATAATTCTATTGCTGCTTGGTATGTAAGTAAGGATCTAGTATTTAATAACTGTGTATTTGATGAACTTAATCCTTATCTTGCTATTAGCGCAGAAGAACAAAATAAAAAATTTATTAATCCTACTTATCCAGAAGATATTAGATATAGTACTACATTTCAACATAGTCTTCCAGTAGGAAAAGCATTAAAATTTACTATACCTAAACCATTAGTGGGAGAAGTTGAATTTACAGCATTTTGTAGTAATCCTAATTATAGTAATATTCAAATGCCTGTTAATACTACTATATATACATTTGGTCCAAGTCAAAGATTAACAGGTATTAGAGATATAAAAATAAAAGCAAGTCAAGATAGTACTCCGAGATATTCTATGTATAAGAATACTCCTGTGTTTTCTTATATAAATTATACAGAAGATTCTAATAATTTTATTATATATTTTGCTATTGGTGGAGATTTAATTGGAGATTCATATGCTTCTGCTACTTCTGTTAATATATTCTTAACTTCTAAAACTAAGTTTATTACTGTAGAAGCTCCTGTAAGTGGAAGACCTGATTATGCTGGAATGTATGGAGGTAAATGGTCTGAGTTATCTGCAATAATTAAAGAAGGTGTTGATATATCTTCTATTCCATCTACTGTTACATTCCCCAGTAAAGAAATGTATTCAGGTAATATGCTTGCTGATTTACCTACATCTCTTACTGCTGATAAGGTTGGATTTAGTCAATTTGTTTTGGATGGTACTTATAAACGTCCTGTATTTTGGGATTCTTATTCTAATGTATTTAGAACAGCCGATGGAAATAAAGCATTAGAAAGAAGAGTGGCATCTCTTGCAGAATTAGATGTTTTAACTGCTAAACTTACAGTAGATGATAGAGGTTATGTAGTATATTATACTGTAACAACTTCGTATCTTACTTGGAGAGGTACAGATTGGACAAATGAAGACGGAAGTTTATTTAGTAAAGTAAAATATATTAAGCAAACTAATACTATAGATATACTAAATATAATGTTTAGTTATTCTGGTGTTATATACAAAATTTGTGCAGATATAGATTTAGGTGGCGGAACGTTAACTGTTGCTACTGGTTCTACTCTTGATTTTCAAGGAGGTAGTTTCAGTAACGGAACAATTGTTGGACAAAATACTACTATTCGTCCTTATAAATATAATATTCAAAATGTAACTTTAGAAGGTACTTTTAAATATGTTGATGGTGTTAATGGTATATCTCCAGAAGATGTATGTTTAAATAATATTTATGATATATTAGATTCAAAAAATTTATCTAAAGAAGTTATAGATAATTATCAATTAGTAGATAGTGATTATAGTATTCTTCCACAATTTAGAAGTATTCGTTCTGTTAGATTAGCTACGGGAGAATTTGCTGGTTTTCCAACTTCTGTTATTCATAATAATATTTTATATTGTTTTTATTATCGAGCAGCAAGTCATACAAGTACTCCGGGAGTACATGAGAATTTATATTATAAATATACTTCTAATAATGGAGATACTTGGTCTGATGAAAAAGAATTAGTTTTACCTAATTCTGATTCTACTGGTATGTTTAGATCTTATAGAACAGCTTATGCAATTCCTTTTAATTCTAATATTTTATTAGGTGTATTTGTTACTGTTTCTGATAGTTCAGTTACTAAAGGATCTTTTACAATGTTATTAGAAGTATCTGTTGACTCTTCTAACAATATAAGTATAGTAAATCAAATTAAAGTACCTATATTAAATAATGGGTCGTTAGTTAATAGTTATCAAGATAATGCTATTACTGATTCTATGATTATAGGAGGTAATATTATTAAAGTAGGAAGTGTTTATTTATTTAGTTGTTATACTTCAAGTAAAGCAAATTATATATTTAGCTTTGATGGAGATTTTACAAATAATACTCATATAACTACTTTTGATATTATTCCTTATAATGGAATGGTTTATACAGAACATGCTTTTATAAAGTTTAGTGATACTAATTTTTATATAGCATTTAGAGAAGATGCAAGGAGAGAAAATAATCCTATTTTTAAATATAATACTTCTACTTCTAAATTTGAATTATTTACATCTATTGATGATGTTGCTTATGATGGTTTAGATGCAATATTATTGAATGATGATGTTGCTGTAATTATGGGTAGAGATTGGAAGAATTATTATACTCCTTGTAGATTTGCTCTTATGAATGATTCTGGTAAAGTTTATATTGATAATGCAAAATATTATGGAGATGTTTTATCAAGAGATTGCGGTTATTGTAGTCTTCAAGTAATTAATAATAAACTGTTTGTTTTATTTTATATAAAAACTTCTGCTGTTAATTATAATTATAATGTTATTGAAACTGATATAGATGTTGATAAATTAATAAATTTAATGTATTATTAATATGGGAACTGTTATAAAAACAATAGATAGGAATTATAATAAAGCTGCTAAATCTTGGTATGATAGTACTTTTAAATTATTATTCCCAATAGAAGGAAATAATGTGTTATTTTATTCTTCTTATTTTAGGAATAAAGCTATATATAAAGAAGGTGTTGATCTTTCAGGTACTATAATAAAATTTAGAGTAGCTTTAGCAAATAATCCCGGAACTGAACTAACTCAAACTCGATTATTTTCTGCTTATGATTATACTCATAAGATTAAGTTTGAGGTTCTTATAAAACGAGAAAGTAGTGATAATAGTAATATCATTGTTAATGTAATATATGCTACTCAAGATAGTACTACAACATTTGATTATGCTATAATATCTTCTGCTGCTATTGATAATGCTTATAAAGTCATATTAATAGATATAGATACTTCTACTTTAGAAGCTACTGGTAAATATTATCAAAGATATACTACTACTCAACCGATTACTGATTTTAGTATGAGTAAGACAACTTCTGCTGGAAAAACTTTTACTAATACTAAAAATATATTATGCGTTGCTACTGATTCAGAAAATATTCAAATGGAATTATCTGATTATGGTAGATTTTTTGCAATGTATGTTGAAGTAGATGAACTACCGATATTTAGCACTAAGATAGAACCCTATTCTGCTAAAGGTGCATATATAGATTATAGTTCAGATACTGTTATGAATTATGTTGGAGCTAATGGAAGTCATTCTAAAATTGCAGTTCCAATAAGTACTTGTAATGTAAATAATTAATATATAAGTTATGGAATGTAATGAAAAACTAAATATACATCAAATTAATAAACTTGATGTTAATGATTTAAAGAGGAAAGACATATTTCCTATTACAGTTACTTCTGCTGTTTTTGATAAACAAGGTAATAGTCTTGAAGCATTATTAGCTTGTAATAACTTTCTTTTTCTCCCCTTTAAAGGTAGTGGAGAAGCTACAAGGTTAACTGTTCCTGTATTACTTCGTCGTAAAGGTCTTATTATTAGCTATATTAATTATAATAATGAAATTGTTATAGAACAATATATTGGTGATTCTAAGGCTGATGAAGCATGGTCTAATAATTCTAATTGGAAAGCTCCATTTAGTGGGGATATACAAAGTATTGTAAATGAATCTATTAATAAAAGATTTAGTAGCTCAACGAGATTTATTCCTACAATAGATAGTGTTAGTGAATCTAATGTTATTTATAGAATTGTAGATACTGTAGATTTAGGAGGAGAAACGCTTACTATTCCGGAAAACTGTACATTAGAATTTGCAGGAGGTAATATTTCTAATGGTACTATAATTGGAGATAATACTAAAATTGAAGCTGGATTAAATAAAATATTTGAAACTATTGAAATTAGTGGTACTTGGAATATAAATGAAGTATATCCTGAATGGTTTGGAGCGAAAAATGATGGTACAACTGACAGTACGACTGCTTTTAATAAAATATTAAAATTTAATTCAAAAGTAGTATTATCTAAAGGAACTTATGTAGTAAATGGTTGGGATATAGATACTTCTGTTATTATATTTGGTAATGGTTATCAAAATACTATAATAGATCTTAAAAATTCTATAGAAATACATAATAATAATAATGTTAGTTTTCAAGGATTTACAATACAAATAAATGATTCTGTAACTTCATTAGATTACATGATTAAGGTACATAGTGCTTTTCATTTTACTGCAAATCTTTGTACATTTTATGGCAAAAGTAAAGTTAGTAAAGGTATTTATTCTTATGGAATAGTTAATTCTTATTATCATACTATAACTACTTGTAGATTTGTTGAATTTACAGATGCTATCCTATTAAGTTATAATTCTAATGGATGTACTATATTTAATAATGAATTTTATCAATGTGATAATTGTATTGTTATTGATAGTTGTAATGGTGATAGAATAGAAAATAATACTTTTCAATCTTATAAAAGTAAGGCTATCGTATTACAATATAATGATTATGGAAGTAAAACATGGGGAAATATTATTAGTGGTAATTATTTTGAAGGTGAACCAACTACTGCTGTGGCAGATATAGATTTTACAAATAATGCAGATTGTAGAAACAATACTATTATAGGTAATAAGTCTACATATATTGCTTTACCTCATAAACATATTCTTGATTGTATTAGTGAAAATACTATTATAGAGAGTACTAATGCTACTTATAGATATCCTACTAAACTTCCTGGATTTGTTAAATTACAGAATTTTGATGAAGCATCTATGACAGCTTTTGCTACTTCTGATTTTACAGGAGTTATAGCTCCTCGTATTTTAGAAACCGGAGCAATAGATTTAAGAGTTTATGTTAAAAATGCCGACGGAACATATACTTGGAAGAGTATAATCTTATCATCTAATTCTAATGGAAATCAGATAAATATAGGTGTATTAAATGCTACTGAAATTACTCAATATAGTGGAGGATATGTTCAATTAGGATATGATGCAACTATTGGAGCGAAACGACTTACTATTGATAATGCTACAGGAAGAATTAAATATAGTTCTGATGGAGAAAATTGGTCATATTTACAAGAAGTAAGTACTGGTAATACAGCAAATAGACCTGTTACTACCAAAGTAGGATTTATGTATTTTGATACACAATTAAGTAAATATATTTGTTGGAACGGAACTGCTTGGGTAAACTTAGATGGTTCTGCTTTATCATAAAATATTAAACTAATATGGAAACTAATAATAGAAAACAATTAGTTACTCAAGATAATGGAAATATCGAAAAGATATTCCCTAAAAACTACATGAGTAACATAGTAGATGAAGAAACAGGTGAAAGTCTTCGTATATTTCTTCTTAAATATAATCATATAGATCTTGGATATAGAAGCAGTAAATCTTCTGCAAGACTTGCTGTTCCTATTATAATGCGTCGTAAAGGATTATATATAACTTATTATCTTCCTGATGATGTAGTTATTACTGAATTCTTTAATGGAAATAAAACAGAAGTTAGTGATACTAATTGGGTTAAAGATGAACTTTGGGTTAAAGACGTTAATGAACTTAATGTTTATGATGTTAAAATATCTGATGGTAGTATTACTTTAGATAAACTTAGCGAAGAAGTAATGCAACTCATATCTTCTAAAGGGGATATTACAATAAATAACTTTCCTGACAATGAGGATTTAGAATTATATACTATATATCAAGATAGCAATAATAAAATAGATGCTATTAGATTCAAAGATAGAGATAATTCTAATGGTATGGCTTATAAATATCTACGTAAGACTAAGAATATGATTCTTAGTCAATCTGATTTTAATCAAGCTAATACTATTTATGAAATTAGGTATGACTTTGATTTGAATGGTAATACTATTAATATTCCAGATAGTTGTGAGTTAAAATTTGTTGGAGGTAGTTTAAAGAATGGTATATTAGATGGAAATTTTACAATATCTTCTAATAAGTATAATATATTAATAGATATTATAGCTAAAGGAATTCTAAATGAAGAAATTCCTATTGAATGGTTTGGCGGTAAAGCCTATAGTTATTGGGAAGATGTTCAAAATGGAGTAGATTCTAATTCTGCATTAGAAAATGCTATACAATCTAATGGTAGTAGAATTATTACATTTAATGAAGGATATTATAAAATAACAAAAACAATAAATTTACCTCCTTATATAACAATAAAAGGAAATGCTGTTAATTCAAAATATTATAATATAAGAAGAACATCTACTCCTAATGTTCCATTATCTTCAAAAATATATTTTAATTCTGAAGATGAAGTATTATTTAATATAAATAATAATTATATATCTATTGAAGATATATCTCTTCATGGAACAAGAAGTTCTGATGCTATTCATTTAATAGATAGTGGTTATTCTATAAAATTAAAGAATGTACAAATTTATGTTTGGAGATATGGTATTTATAGAATTTGGGATCATATATTAAGAACTGGTTTTTCAGGTTCTATTATAGATAATTGTTCTTTTACTGAATTAACTGGAGGTATATTTATAGATTATGACGAATCAAATGCTGGTTCTGAATTATATTTTATAACATCTAATGATATTAGAAATACTACTTTTACAGTATGTAAGGCATTTGGAGTATATTATAAAAGTAATTATAGTATATCTAATAATATTTTTAAAGCTTGTACATTTTCAAAAATTGGTTATGGAAATTATGAGTTAGATTTATATAATACATTTGGATGTTATGCTATAAAGATCGAATCTTTTCAAAAATCAACTGTTAATGGAGGTAATAAAGTAGAAAGTTGTTATTTTGAAGATATTATCCCATATAGGACTGGAAGTATAGTTACTGGCGAAACAGCTTTATCTAATGGTTATATTATTCCTACTGATGATACTAAATATAGTACTGGTATATTTTATAATTGTAATATAGAATTAGATACTACATATTATACTAATATATTAAAGTTTTTTAGGATAGATAATAATACTTCTATTAGTATTGGAAATGCAAGAATTTATTCTTTTAATACTATATTTAATAATAATGTTTGGAAATATACAAGACTTATTTATCATGAACATAGTAATATAGTTCCGAATTATTTAAATCAGAGTATTGTATATAATAATAATTGGAGAATAGCAACAACTTCTCCTCTTACTGGATTAGTATCTTATACTTTATATAATGACAGATTTAATGCTTTAGTCATTAATCAATTAGAAGATAGATTTACAGATTATCCTCCTTATGTTATAGAAAGTGCTTCTAATATATTGTCTACAAGACAAGTTACAGGAAATACAATACAAATAGATTGTGTTTGTACTACTTCTTCTATTGAATCTACTTATATCGAAGGATATATAGTGTATCAAGAAAAATATTGTAAATTTTCTATTGTCGTCGATAATATAAATGCTTCTGCAAAATTTTATGCTGTTGAAGATAGTGGTTATCAAGGATATGGAATAAATGTAAAATATAAGAAGAAATCTGATACATCTTTTTCTTTATATATAAGTAAAACTGGAATTAAATATACTATAATTCCTATTAGAACTTCTATTGTTTCTCAATTTAAATTAACAGCGATAAATAGTTCTAATATTCCAGAAGATTCATTAGATGTAATTAAATTATTAAAAGTAAATGCTATATCTAACCTTCCTACTCTTAATAATAATTTTGTAGGTTATCAGACTTATGATCCAAATATGAAACTTCCTTTATTTTGGAATGGTTTAGAATGGGCTAATTCTGATGGTAGTTTAACGTCTAAAGTTAATACTGTATTTACAACTTCTCAGATTATATATCCAAGTAGAGTTTATAAAATAGTATCTGATATTGACCTTGCAGGAGAAACTTTAACTATACCTATTAATTGTACATTAGATTTCCAAGGTGGAAGTTTTAGTAATGGTACTATTGTTGGTAGTAATACTAAAATTGAATCTGGATTAACTAAAATATTTGGAACAGATATTACACTTAGTGGTACTTGGATTGCTGATTCATTATCTCCTGAACATTTTGGAACTACTGGTGTAGATGCTACTCAAGATACTACATATATTCAAAAAGCATTAGATTGTTGTGCTGCTATTAATATAAAAACTGTTAAGTTACAAAATAAAATATATCAAATAAATAGTTCTTTACTTATACAAAGTAATATAAAATTAGAAGGAGCTACTTCAAGAGTTTGGAATAATGGTAGTGCAACAATATTATCTTTAGCTGAAAATATAGTAGGTATTAGTGTAGAATCTACTGGAGTAGAAATAAATGATTTAAAAATAACAGGTAACGCTACTAATACAGGTATTAGTTTTACTAATAGGTCTTACTATTTTTCAGGTAATAAAATTATAACTACTGGACTTGGAATAGGTTTTGATATACAAAGTTCATGGACTTATATATTTAACTTATGTAGAATTGAAGGAGGAACTATTGGATTTAAGATTCAAGAAGGAACCAGTGGAACATTTAATTCTTGTGTTGCATTTAGTTGTTTAGAGTATGGATTCTATGTAACTAAATTGAATTATGGTAGTTTTAATGGTTGTGGAACAGATGGTTGTAAATATGGTTTTTATTTTACAGATGCTTGTAGAGGTGTTACTTTATCTTCTTGTGGATGTGAAAATACACAAGAAGATGGTTATATGGTTAAATGTGGTGCAAGAGCTTATGTTACTATAACAGCTTTTAGCGTTGGCACAGTGGCAGATGTGGATTGTGATCTATTTATATTTGAAGCTGATTGTAGAGTTAGTTTAATAGATTTAAATGTTGGTTCATTATATCATCCAATAGGTAATACATTAAATGTAGCAAGTGGTGCAGCTGTTGCTTTAATCAACTGTTATTTAACTGGAACCAGTGTTGGTTTAGAGAATTGCTCAGTTATTAGTCCTTATGGTAATACTCTTAAATATTCTACTACTGTAGACAAAATTAATACTAAAGAACTTATTACTTCTTCTTTAGCAACCAATGCTACATATACTGTTTTACCAACAGCACCATTAAATTCAGTATATTTAATTACTGCTGTTACTAATGGAAATTCTGCTGCAAGAGGTCTTGCCATTGTTACAATTCCTACTGATTATGGAATGGCAAGTGTTGATAATTTAGTAGATAATGCAAATTGCCAGATTTCAATAGATGCTACTGGAAATATCATAGTAACAAATACAAGCAGTTCAGCTAAAGCATATAAAGTATCTTTACTAAAACTTGTATAATATTAAATATTTAAGTTACAGACTAATCTTGATGATACTGCATTAACTTAATACAAATTATTATGAAAATTCGAGAACCTACCTAAAATTTCTTCTAATTTATTTTGGAACTTAATTATTAATTTATATATTTGCGCTATGGATGTTATTGAATTTGTTAAAGAATTATTATCTAAATTTGATTTAGCATATATGTTTGCTGTTAATGTAGCTACATATATTATTATTAAAGTTATAGATAATTTAAACGGAGAAAAGATTGTTCCTACTTATCTTAAAAGAATTATAGCTTTTATTGTAGGTGCAGTAATTGCTTTCGCAGTTATTAGTTTTGGAGCTGATAAAACTATTATATTATATAGTTTTATTCTATCTCTTGTTAGCTGGGATTGTATGTGGAAACCAATTCTTAATATAATTGGTGATAAGTTTAATTATAAAAAATAAAGATTATGGCAAAGAAATCGACTTCAACAAAGAGTAGTGGTAGTAAAGGTAGTATTCCTCCTACAACTGGTACAACTGTTCCTTTAAGACCTATTAAGAAAGACAAAAAGTGATTATGAAGAATACGAAATATAAACTATTTCTATTAGTCAGTAAGTATATGCCGGTAGTAATAGCTATCGGCATATTTATTAATATAATATTAGCAATTGTTTATGAACCATTACTTATTGTTAATATTATGTTTGGAAGTTCTGTAACTATATCTATTTCTAACTACGTTATAAGTATTACTTTTAAATTTTGTAAGTGGCATAGAATACTAATTGATTACGCAATGTTTTATCAAACTCTTATGATTGTAGATAGTTATATTTATAGTCTTAGTGATACGGCACTAAGTAATATGTATTATTTAAGTGTTCTTTCTATATTAATATTTATTTATGCTTATATAAATCGTAATACAGAATGAGTTCAATGAAAGTTATAAGAAACATGTTGAAATCTTTATTAGATGATATTGATGCTGGTAATTCTAATATGACTGAAGAAGAAATGGAAGAAACAATAGAATTTATCAAAGATATTTCTAATAGAGATAAATATTATTCAAGAGAAGAAGCTGCAAAGTATCTTCATATGAGTGTTCAGAATTTTGATTTGCTTAGAAAGAAAGGTGAAATTCCAGAAGGAATTAAAAGAGCTGGTATTACTAATCTTCTTTGGAATAAGAAAGTTCTTGATAAATATATTGAAAAACATAAAGTTAAGAAGATTAATAAGTATTGTACAAGATAGATTAAGAAATTAAATTACAAAAGTTAGGAGTGAAATCCTAATGATAAATGGCTGATACTTACGGGTATTAGCCATTTTTGTTTAATAGTTGTTATGTAGTGAGTATCAATAGTTATCTTTAGCCCTGTAAACGTTTACAGAGAATTTTATAAAAGTATTAACAATCTAAATTTTATAATTATGATTTTAGTAGATAAAGAAGGAGCTAACAGAGACTATGTTAAGATTGAAGAAGATAGTAAGAAAGAATATGCTTCTAAAGGTGTAGCTGGTACTGCTCTTGGTCTTGGTATCGCAGGTACTGCACTTTGGTTACTTGGCGGTAATGGTCGTGGTTTGTTTGGTAACTGTGGTTGTAATAATGCAGCTGAAGTTGGTCTTGCTACTAACGAACAGTACTTGGAACGTAAAGAATGTGAAGATGCTATTGCTCTTACAAATGCTATTTGGCAGCAATCTTATAACAATCAACAGAATCGTTTCAATGATAGACAAGTTATCAATGAAGAAATGTTTGGTATTTATAAATCAACTCGTGATGGTTTTGATATTATTAATGCTAAGCATAATCAAGATGCTTTCAATCTGTACAAGTATTCTCGTGATAGTAAAGATGAATTAGCTGGTGAGATTGGTGCTCTTCGTACAGAAGTTGCTGTTCTGAAAGCTACTCGTCCGTATCAAGATGCTCTTATCCAATGTGATATTCGTCGTGTTGCTGAACACGCTGATTTCAACTTGTGGAGACGTACTTGCCGTATGATTACAGGCGAGCTTGTATTGCCTAACAGTCCTACTGTTACTGGTTATCCAAGTTATAATCCTTGTAATGTAGCTACTACAGTTACTCCTTCTGCTGAATAATGTTAAATCCCCGGTAAAGGAGTGAGAATACATAGTACTCTTGCTCCTTTACTTTTAATTCTCAATTCTATGATACCTCAATATCAATTTAATCTTAATGCTGATCCATTACTTATGCCAAATAATGGACAACCTGTTGATTACGCTACTGCTATCGACAATCAAATTGCTCAAATGCAATCTATAAAGCAACAGTTAGTTGATAATAGATTACAACCTCCTCAGAATGTTGTTAACCCACAACTTAAACAAATTACTCTATTTGATGAAATAAATAATGAAGTTAGTGCTTTAACTAATTCTCAAAAAGAGATTCTATTTAAAGATAAAGAATATGCTCAAAATGAGTATGAAATTCAGACTCTCGTACAAGAAGAATTAATTAATCTTGTTAAAGCTAAACTTCAAGCTAAACCTCGTGGTAAAGAGTTACTCGATAAGCAACTTAAACTTGTTAGAGACAAGAAGAAAGAAATAGTTGAAGAAAGTAATAGAGAAATGGAACTATTCAAAAAGTTTCAGATAGCTGCTCAAGCTAATCCTGATTTAAGTTATGCAGAATTTATAAAACAATTTAATAAGCAATGATATGATAGCAAAGGAAGTAATTATAAATAAAGTAGTTGAATACGTTAATAGTCAACTCGGAACTATGAGTGCTAATAATCCTATGGTTATGTTGGCACGTCCTTTTATTAGTAGAGCAATGAATAACTATATTGGTAGGTTTGATAAGTTTCTAACTGCTATTCAAGACTCTAATGGAATGGTTGATATTGAAGGTATCATAGATGAGGAAATTAATAATTTAGCAGTAATGCAATTACAGAAGTACGATAACTTTGATATAGGTAGAGGGGAAATTAAATTTAATATCCCTATTATAAATAAAAGTATGGTTATTACTACTGATGATATTGCAGATTTTAAACAAATGTTGTTATCTAAATAAATATATTATGTCTTGTTATAGAAAGATAATTCATTCTTATAAAGAAACAGTTAGTCTTACAAATACTAAAGCTTGGGACTTAATTTGTTCTATGGAATGTTTGTTTGATAACTTAGAAGAAACTGATAAAGAAAAGTTTTGGGAAGTTATGAAAGATATACATGAAGATATTAAAGGTAAGCACTTCGACGAAGTGTATGCTGAATATGAAGTATCTGATATGTATAGTACTAACATTCGTGGAGTTGTTGTTCGTGGTGAAGTTATTAGTTTTAAAGAAGCTGAAAAGGTTTACGAAAACTATAAACGTTTCTTCAAACAGCCTGCTAATGTATGGGATGTATATGTAGCACTTAATGCACAATATCATGACTATTATACTTTGTATTATGAATGGTTAGATGGTGATGAGGCTAAAGTACATGAAAAAATAATCCTTAGTGCAATTACTTTCTGGTTCAAAGATGAAGATGCTAAGGAAGGTAAAGTATGGGATTACTTTAATGATTAAGTTGAATTGACTGGAAGAATAAGTTTTGTTGTGATAATAAGACA
>OHKT01000186.1_pt1 | contig 29005 bp, 25 predicted proteins | sample 1568871 | NCBI WGS metagenome assembly OHKT01 (sample SAMEA3879558, study PRJEB24766) | human gut metagenome | biome: human-associated habitat; feature: feces | place: USA | collected 1985/1987
CTTGCCGACTGCTGCGTGGCGGGCTTTTTCATCGGACAGGCCATCGGGCGCTGGGGCAACTTCTTCAACCGCGAGGCCTTCGGCGGCATGACCGAGCTGCCGTGGCGGATGCGGCTGTGGATCAGCGGCACCTACTATATTGACGTGCATCCGACGTTCCTGTACGAGAGCCTGTGGAACCTCATCGGCCTGCTGCTGATCGTTTTTGTGGTATCCAAGGCCAGGCGATTCGACGGTGAGAACACCTGCTTCTACTTCCTGTGGTACGGCGTGGGCCGCTTCTGGATCGAGGGTCTGCGCACCGACAGCCTGTATCTGTTCAACTGGACCATCGCCGGCCAGCCCATCCGGGTGTCCCAGGTGCTGAGCCTGGTGCTGATGATCGCCGCTTTGGCGGTGCTGTTTTACAACATCAAGCTCCACCCCCACCGGCCTGAGGACCTGTATGTGAACCAGGTGGCTGCCCGGGAGGCAGCTGCCGCTGCGGCGGCTGAGGCCCCGGCAGAAACCGAAGCGGCGGGGTCCCGGGACGACGCCCCGGAGTCCGCACAGGCGGAGCCCCTGGACGATGAACCTGCCGCCCCCAAAGACGAAAGCGGCGGGGAGTAAGCCGCGCCGGCCAAGAAAATGACCGGAAAACCTGTAATCGTTTATACCTATGTGCGCTGAAAGGCGGACGACCGCAAGGCCGTCCGCCTTTCAGCGCTGTTTTTGACGATTCCTCTTGTTACATAGGACCATCCCCTCCGGGCATAGGATTGCCGTGAAGGAGGGATGACCTATGTTATCGGCGGCATTGCTGCTGCTGTCCAACAGCCTGTTTTTGACCCTGCATTTGTCCGGTAATCCCGGCTCCTTTCCCCGTCCCCTGTCCCGGCAGGAGGAGCGGGAGTGCTTGGAGCAGTGGGCCCAGGGCGATCTGTCCGCCCGCAACCGCTTGGTGGAGCACAATCTCCGCCTGGTGGCGCACATCATCAAAAAGTATTATACCCAGGCCAGCAATCAGGAGGACCTGATCTCCATCGGCACCATCGGCCTGATCAAGGCGGTGAACACCTTTCGGCCCGATAAAAAGATCCGCCTGGCAACTTATGCGTCAAGATGTATTGAAAATGCTATACTATCGTAGCAGAACAAACGGCGGTTGAGGTGGAAAACCATGAACCTTTTGGGGCAAAATGGTCTATGTTCTGCCGCCTGAAAGTCCGCAGCTATGTATTGGCTGCGAATGTTGCAGGTACGTTAAAAGTTGCGCCGCTTCAAATTCTCAAGTTCCCGGTCGTCCTTCCTCATAAGTTTTTGGATGCCGAGAAGTTCAATCTGCGGTTTTCGGACGCATCCGAGATCACGGAAATTGCGGACAAGCTGCGGTGGTATCGTTATCAAAAAGGACTTCGTCAGCGTGACGCGGCGGACTATGCGGGCATCGACCGCAGTACCTACATCCATTACGAAGAGGCAGGGCGGGACTTTTATCCGAAGGAGCATATGGAGAAGCTGGCAGAGCTGTTTGAGGTACCGCTGGAGGATTTGCTGGATGACTATAACCTGTTTCTGCTGCGGGGACAGGGGGAGCAAATCAAAGCCATACGTCAGCGGCTCGGCTTGACGCAGAAGGCATATGCAGCGCAGCTTGGCGTCCCACTGCAAAAGTTCAAGCGATGGGAACAGGGTAACGTGCAGATTTTCAAATCAACTTGGGAAAGGTATTTCAAACAGAGTCTTGAAAGCTGTGAATAATTCCGATAGAATTATTACAGAATCATTCAGGAGATACAGACCCATGATTATCAAATCTTCGACTGCGCTGTGCAACGACTACAGCATGATCTCTGATCTGGCGCATGAAAAAGCCGAACAGCGTGAGGAAACCTTGAAGCTGCGCGCAAAACTGGAAGCGGCAGAGACCGCTCGGCTTTCCGGCGCACCTGCCTACACGTTGGAGGAATCCAGAGAACGGTTGGAGGCAATCTATCAGCGTGACTGACCTTGCGCTCAGCGGGAGCTTGAAGCCATTGCGCAGCTCTATATAAACCTTGTGGGGCCAAATTCAGCGAGAAGCATATGAAAAACGGGCAGACCGGCGTTCAATGCTGGTCTGCTCGTTTGCTATGTATTATTGCTGCGCTTTCAGATGCTTCACGGCGGCGTCTACCAGTTCCAGCTTCTGCTCCGTGGAACAGGGCAGCTTCTGGACAGTTTTCAGCACCTGCTCGGACTGGAACTTTGCCAGCTCCTGCCCAAGCTCCTGCTGCGCCTGCTTTGATTTCGGGAAGATCAGAAATACTTCCATGGCTGCCCTCCTTTCCAGAGCGTTTTCTGCTTCAATCTATGCGTGTGTTCCGGCTGCTATGTAGACAAATAGAATTCGATTTCAGGGCTGCGAGGGAAATCGTATTGCCGCGCGGCTTTGGCGGTGCGGGAAGGCTTGCAGTTCAAGGGCTTTTCTCCCCCAAATTGTCTACACCGGACCGCCGTTTGCGGGCGGATTTCGCCTTCTGCTGGCGGTGAACCTCCTTGGCGCAGGCAGGCAGGCAGGACAGTATTTTGTCCTGCCGGAGCGGGCGAGGATGCCTGTGCCGCAGACTTCGCAGCGGCGGAGTTTTTTCGGGCTGAGGATGGCCTGTTCCAGCTTGGGCTGCTGGGGCAGCACGGCACGGCGAAACCACCGGCAAAGCAGACTGCGGGAGATGTACTGCGGGCAGGCACCGTCCAGCAGCAGGCACTCGCCATCCAAGAAGTTACAGCAGCGCTTTGTAAGGCCGCGCACGCTGCGGAGCTGCCCCGGCGTCAGGCAAAAGAACGAGCCATCCGGCAACCGCTCGATGGGGTCAAGCTTGTGCATCTTCGCCCTCCTATGCGATGAGCTTTGCGTCCGCTGGGTAGTTCAGCGTAATGAGCGCGGGCTTGCCCAAGCCCTGCTTTTTTCGGATAATCAAGCCGCTGTACTCCAGCTCGCGGAAGATCCGCGTGGCGCTCTGGCGGCTGCGGTGGAGCTTCGTCTGCGCCTGCTCCAAGGTGAAGTACAGCCGAATCGTGCCGTCCGGCTCGACGTAGCCGTTCTGCCGGGAAATGCTTGCTCTGTCCAGCAGCAGCGCGTAGAGTACTTTTGCGTCGTTGCTGATGTCCCGCAGGACTTCGTCTTGGAGAAGGAACCTTGGAAGCGGCACATAGGACGCCGCTGGGCTCTGCGCTGTGAGCTTGCAAAAAGTTTTCATCTGACCTCCTGTCCCATCCATCAATCCATCCATTTTTGTGTTGATTGATTGATAGATTGATTCTCTTGTATCTTGATTTATTTCTTATTAGTTAGAGGATGAATTTCAGCCCCGATGGAGGGCACGAAAACCGTCGTCCTGAAATCCGGTTGCGGTACGCTCCGGAGCGTCAGCTTGTCCACCGTCCGGAAAACCGGTGACGGAAAACCCACACATGGAAAATCCCGTTGTGGTCAAAGCTCGTCCTTTTGCCGTACTTTCAGCAGTTCCCAGATTTCGGCCTGCCGTGCTTTCAGCTCGGCAACGTCGTCCTCGTAAACGTGCCCGGTGCTGTTGATGCGGCGGCAAATCTGGTTGATGTTCGAGGCGACTCTGCTGACGGCGGCAGCTAACTTTTTCTGCTCGGTGTAATCAACCTTGATGATGTAGCCGTCAATCAGCATCTTGCGGGCGTATGCGCCGAAGTTGTGCGTCCCCAACTGGCGCATTTTGTGCTGGATGAGATTCAGCTCCTGCTCGTTGAGGCAGATTTCCTTGCGGATGGGGCGCGTGCGATCCGGCATGAGGCTCACCCCTTCAAGTGTAGCCCGAAGGCACCGTTTTCTTCCAGAATTTCCAGATAGCCGTTGCCGGTGAGTTCAGCAAAAACTGGAGCGACCTTTTCAGGCGAGAGGGTCAGAACATCTGCAAGTTCCTGCGCACTCAGACCGCCGTCCTCGAAGGTGTACAAGAGCGCGCCGGTGAGCTTGGCTTCTGCGGAGAGGTTCGTATCCAGCAGGAGGCGGGTGGGTACAGCGGTCATGTGGGTGTGGTTGTAGTAAGTGATCATAGTGTTTTCTCCTTTCGATTTTGAAAAACTTTGTTTGAAGGGCGGCTTGGAAGCGAAGCTGTTTGCCTTTCACTTTACAACGGACAATTTTCAAGAGAAAAACAGGGGTCGAGAGAAAATTATTTTCCCCTTCTATATAACCAACGGACAAAATAAATCAGAGTGTCACGATTTTGTCTCGTAGACGTTTCTCTCTCACTTTACAACGGACATTTTTCTCAAAAAAACTTGGCACTCTCTTTCAAAAAACTTCTCTTGCCCCTGATCCCCCCTCTACTTAGCTAAGTGAATCAGAGATCGGTTTTGTCCCAGATTTCTCGAAAAAGTTTCGGAGACGGCGAAACAATCTCTGTGCGCTGCTCCAAATTGCCTTTTCTACTTTCCAACGGACAAAATGATGCGGTCTGTCACGGCTTTGTCATAACGAGGGCAAAAAAAGAAGCGCTTGCCACTACGACAAGCGCTTGGATTGGCATCAATTATTCGAGCAAATCCTCTATATCCCCTTGATCGTATTCAGTTTTCCGCATCAGCCGACAGACACCGTCTGCCGCGTCCCGCTGCTGTAAGAGCTGGGCAAGCGCCCGGTAGAGTGCAGCCTGCCGACGCTCGATCACGCCGCGATTCTGCTGCATGGCATCCGCTGCTTTGCGGATGGACAGCCCCTCGGAAAAGCGTTTCCGGAAGAGATCAGCGTAGTCGTTGAGCACCGTTTTGAGCGACTGCTGGGCAAATGCGAGATCCTCACACATGGCCTGATATGCCTCGCGGTTGGATACGCCGATGTACTGCTTCCGCTCCCGGATGAGCTTGCATCGCCGCAGATCCATCCGGTAGTTTTCGCAGACGTCCTTGGCGTATTCATAGTAGGTTTTGCTGCAACGGATGGCGCGCTCCGCGTACTCGTCATCAACATAAGTGAAGGGCTTGCTTTTGGGCTCCGGAAAGCCGTCCTCATACACTTCGCGGACGGTGCCTTCGTCGATCTCGCGCCGGGTCTGGCGGACGTATTTATCCCGCAGCACACCATCGACTTCGACCTGCTCGCAGAAGGAGGTGTACCGGATGAGGTAGTAATGCTCGTTGTCTTCTTTGGAAAAGCTGGCGTCCTTGCAGACCACGATGAACTCGTCCGTGTCGATGTCCTTGAGCACCCGGACAACGAAGATGGGCTTTCCGTCGTACCGCGTGTAAAACCCGGCAAATACCCGTTTGAGCGCCATGAATAAGCCATCCTTCCGCTGATTTTCTTACAGTATAGCACAGATTTTGACGGAGAAAAAGAGCGACGTTGGGACGGAGAAAACTGGGATTTGGTGGATTAGCAAGCACAGCCGCTGTCCGGACACGCGGCGATTTTGGGAGTATCCCAAGCCCTTATTCCTGACCGGAAAGATATGTCGAACTTTGCAGAAAAGTTCTTGCCTTTATTCGCGTTTTCGATTATAATTGATACTGGGTTTTTGTAAAAACATGAGGGTAAAGCTGTAACAGAGGTGCTGCCTATGAATTATCTGTCCGTTTCGCAAACTGCTGAAAAATGGGGTATCTCAACCCGACGTATACAGATTTTGTGTGGAGAGGGACGTATACCGGGCGCAATGCGGATAGGTGCATTCTGGGCCATTCCTGATAATGCTGCTAAACCAACAGACGCGAGAATAAAGAACGGAAAGTATATTAAGGAAAACATCGAAAGCAAAAATGAGTCACAGGTTTGATCGGCGACTACGACTCGAAATCGTGGTTCGCATTCCTGCTTTACGGGTTCGAATGTGCTTGTTAGTTGCTTGAGCCCAATCGTGACCGGCCAACAACTGCAGACTCCTGCAAACAATGATAATAGCAAAGGGAAACTATCATATGGGATGTTGAATTTCTTGACGAAAATACTGTATGTTTTGCAATAAGGCGTAAGCGGAAGGGAGAAAGAGCAGATGGACGACAGGCAAAATAACGCTGAACAGGAATTTTTTCAATGGCTTCCCAGCGCGGTTTCGCCTTCGGCGTTAAAGGATATTCAAACGTCTTATATTCAGATTAACGCGTTACTCGTGAAATCAAGGGTGCTTCTGCGGCCGATAGTAAATGTAACTTCAATTAGACAGATTGAAGTAGCGCTTCAGCAGGCAAAAAATGTACTGGCCAATAAGCATCTCCGCAATACTGCCACAAAGCTTCTTATGGCATATCTTGTCTATCTTCGCGGAAAGGATGAGATGTGTGAATCGGTAACGCTACAGCAGAAAATTGAGACAGAAGACGGTTGGATAAAATATGACTTTACCAATTCACGATTGTTTGAGCGCACAAAGCCTGCCTATTGTTCGCTTGCTGGAGAGACGATAACAGGAAAGAACTGGGCCCGTATTCTTGTTGCTATTACGGAGCATGAAATTGAGAAGCAAAATCCCGCACTAGACGAGCTATATAAAAAGCCACTAGTTGCTGAAAGAAAAGGCACCCCTACTTAATGCAAGATCGTATTGAGGGACTAAACTGTTCGCAGCTTTCCAACGGATACTGGTTAAACGTGAATCATAGCATTCCAAGACTTATGAAACTGATACAGGCGTTATGTCTACATTGTGGCTATACGAAAGAACAGGTACTTCTATATGGTGTTGTACGAAGCAATGCTTTGGCTTGCAAAGAAAAATCGGCGATACCTTCGACTGGAAGTGGAATCCCTATTGAAAAGGCCGAAGAATATCTACGTGCAGTCGGGCTGCGCGGTGTGACTGTAAAAGAACTGATAGAAGCGGTCCAGCCTGGCGCGGCTATAAATCCCACGATGACTGCCCTCAACGAGAGCATGGATGTCATCTGTATGCCTGGAAGTCACTATGTCCACATTGACAGCTTCGTTGACTTAGAGGATTTGGGAGAAGCCCTTGGACGGATATTGAAAACACATTTTGCGCAGTTCGGCGGGTACAGTAATAACCAGCTTCTCTTTGGAGCTGCTTCTCAAGAACTCTCCATGCTTTTGAATGATAACGACTGCGATAACATTGATGCGGTGTATGCCATTGCCCGATTCTTTTTTGAGAAGAAGGCTGTAACAGGGACACCGTACAAATTTTCCATGCCGCATATTTTCGAGAAAGAACCTGACTATCCAATGACGTTGCGAGGTTTGATGATAAACCTTGCCAGAAGCAATGGCGGCCTTTTGTATGCCTCCGATGCTAAGGACTATTTGCAGAAGACCATGCTCACCTACGGCGGTATTGGCCAGCTCCTGCAACTTGGTTCATCCAATACCTTCCTCATTTATGATTCAGACCGCTATCTTCTAAGCGAGTCACTGGGAATCGATGATGCTTGGTGCCTTCGGATGCACGACCGGCTGGATGACCTTTTCCGCAAGGCAAATGTGGCATATGTCATACCGAGAGATATTAATGCTACATGGCTGACAACACTGCCGTCGCTGCCGCACGGCTTGGATTGGACGCTTCTTTTATTGCAAGAAGTGCTGGATAAGTATCCTGCCATTGGCTTTAAATCTATCTCTCCGGATTTGAACCAGACGCTCGATACACTTGCCGCGGCGTTCGTCCCGGTTGACTCACCGCTCCAGACCTTCCCGGATGTGGTTACGCTCTTCATGGAGGAACACCATGACTTGCCGATGCGTATGCCTGGTGAAGATTTGCGGCTTGAACTGCGGGATGCAGGAATGCTGGAAAACGGCGAAATGATTTATGCGCTGCCGAAGGCGTTGAACGACTATCGGTTTGCGTGGTCAAACGAAAATAAAACAGTATATGTGCGTGGGAATAAGTAAACGCGCCATATTATTAGAATAGAGGTCAATCTATGTACGGATATGAGTGGACGGGTCAAAACGGTATTTACCGTCTGTCAGTTAACAGCAAAATTGAAAAAGAGATTCGTCCTGTGTTCAAAGAGGAGCTGGATTATTTCGGCTTTAACGAACATTGGACATATCCGGACACAGATGCTCCGTTACTTTGGGCCGAGGGGATTCGCCGCTACATTCTGAACGGCACTTGTGTTGCGGAAGCCACGGGCGGTGGATTCTACACGAAACCGACCATAAAAATTTATACTGAAGGTCTGAATCTGGAGCCAATTGATGTCGATGCACTCTGGAAAGAAAATGAACGTTTGATGCTCGGCCTTGAAAAGACATCCATGGATTTCATTAGAAAGACTCATGATAAATACGAAAAGCAAGGAATGGCATTCGCTGTTGCGTTTAGTGGAGGAAAGGATTCCTTGGTGCTCCTCGACCTTGTCAGTCGTACATTATCCCCGGATGAATTCTCGGTGGTGTTTAGCAATACAGGAATGGAGCTATCCACCACTATTCAGTCTGTAGAAAAGGCAAAGAAGCACTGGCCATCGCTTAAATTCTATGAAGCCAAAAGCCATCTGAAGCCCACAGATAGCTGGGAAGAGTTTGGCCCTCCGGGAAGAAGAATGAGATGGTGTTGCGCTGTTCATAAATCAGTTCCAACGATTTTGCTTCTCAGAGAACTAACCGGAAACTATAATATTAAGGTCGTAGTTTTTGATGGTGTGAGAGCTGAGGAAAGCGCTGCGAGGGCTGATAGAGATGAAATTAGCGTTGGCGCTAAGAATATTAACCAAATCAATTGCAGCCCGATTTTGAAATGGGGAACATCCGAGCTGTTCATCTATTTGCTCCATAATGGCATTCTTTTTAATGAAGCTTACCGTAAAGGATTATTTCGCGTTGGCTGTATAGTATGCCCCATGTCTTCTGCTTGGTGGGATGGGATTGTAAATGACTGCTATCCAGATGAAATGCGGGAGCTTCTTTCAAATGTTGAAAATTATGCCCGCGCTACAAAACCAGATAGCGAAGTGAAAAAGTTTATAGAGCAAGGTGGATGGAAGGCCCGTATGGGTGGCCGTGGGCTCCAGAACGGTGGGAACCGTGTAGTCGAAAAGATTGCTGATGACAAGATTTCCTTTAGTTTTGTATCTAAGCGTCAGAACTGGCTTCAAGTCTGCAGTATTCTTGGCCCTATCGTATATAGGGACAATGATATATACACCCAGTTAATCGATAAGCAAGAGTTCCAATTTCAGATTTCTGGCGAAACTAAACCTGTTGTGACATACTGGCCTTATTCTAAAATGGACAGGTTTGTTCTTAGCCATCTAAGGGGGATTGCAAACAAAACCGCATATTGCTTTGGCTGTAAGGCATGTGAAGTTCAATGTCCTGTTAATGCATTTTCGATTACTGAAAACGGTAAGATTTACATCCGAGAGGATAGATGCATCCACTGCTGCAATTGTATTGAATTTACGAATGGGAAGGGCTGCTTGGCAGCAAAGTCTCTTTCCGTCACTGGAGGGGAAAACGGTATGGATTTAAAGGGAATGAATAGGTATCAGCATTTTGGACTTCGTCGTCCTTGGCTGGAACACTTCTTCGAGCACAAAGAAAACTGCTTCACTATGGGTTCTTTAGGAACCCGCCAGTATGACTCGCTTAGGGTTTGGCTAAAGGAAGCTGGCCTTTTGACGGCAACGGGTAAAGGTGCAAAGTCTGGTGTTCCGACACCGCTCTTTAACAAAGTCCAGCCTCTTGGAGCCGGGAACCCTTTGACGTGGGCTGTCATCTGGACAAACCTTGCTTATAATTCCATCATTTCAAAATGGTATATGCTGAATGCTCCTGCGGGAGAAATTTATGAGAAGAACGATTTGATTTTCCTTCTTGGAGATGATTATTCGAAGTCAACGCGGGACAACGCGGTAACCGCTCTACTTGAAACCTTCCGGCATAGTCCCATCGGTACTGTTTTGAAGCAGGGCATCCCGATTCCAAGTGGAAACAGCTACAAATTTTCAAAGCAGGGATGGAACACACCGGATACGGTTGCTATTCTCTATGCGTTGTATATGTGGGCAGAAGCAACGGGCAGATATACCTTTACGCTTGGCCAGATGGCTGCAGCGAGAGGAAATGCCGAGGCAAAAGGCGTAGACCCCGTGTCCATCTTCGGCATCAATCCTGACCGCTTCAAGGACATCCTGCAAGATATTTCCCTTCAGTTCGACAAGTACATCCGCACGACCTTTGTCGCGGATTTGGACAATGTCCAGCTTTTCCCAGAATACAAGTCTCTTGATATTCTGGATTTAATCGCAAAGTAAGGAGGAGGAATCATGGCTAAGTATAATACCTTCATTGAGCTGAGCCCACACTACGAATCGGTGGTGGATATTGATTCTGAATCCCGTCATCCTGATATGTGGCAAGAGTACATTGTCCACGAAGATATGAAGGGAGCCATTGAGAAAATCTGTGACTCCATGAAATATGAAGACGAGGACAAGCGTCGCTCTTTTTGGATTCATGGTGCATACGGCACCGGCAAGAGCTATGCTGCAATCGTTCTCAAGCACCTGTTTGAGGATAAAGTCGATTCTATTCGAAAATTCCTCTCAAACCAGATGCTGATTCCGTATAGAGAGAAGTTCCTTTCCATTCGGGAAAAGGGAGAGTTCCTTGTTATCTGGAAGAGTCAGGCTACCGACATTAAGAGCGGCATCCAGCTCATGATGACAATGGAGGATGCCATCCGCGAAAAGCTCAAGGAGAAATTTGGCGCATCCGCTTACTACGGTAAAAAGTCTCTAGTTGCTGCTGCACAAGACGCTGTCAACGATTCCTCCGTCAATTGGGACGAGCTTTTCACGAACCAGACGTATGCTCTGTATGAAGAATATGGCTCTGTCGATGACTTCCGCGAGGAAGTGAACGCGGGGAACCTGAAAGCAGCAAATGTTGTCGCCCGTATCTATCGAGATAAGGGCTGGGGCTTCTTTACTTCCCTTCAGATGTTTAAAGATTGGGTCGCCGATGTCATCGAAGGGAACAATCTGCAGGATACCGGTATCATCTTTATCTGGGACGAATTCACCTCATATCTCCGTAACAATCCGACTGATGATGTTCTTCAGCCTCTCTCGGAGTTCTGCAAGGAGCAGCCCTTCTTCATGTTCCTGATTGTCCACAGAGCACCTAGCTGGGTCAGCCAGATTGGAGAAGAAGTCTACGAGCAGATTGTCCACCGCTATCATTCTCTTGACTTTCATGTGAGCGAAAGTGCGGCCTATGAGTTGATTGGCAGCTCCATCCTTACCCGTGCGGGGATGGAGGAGCAATGGAATTCGGAAAAAGATAAGCTGATGAAATCCATCAGCAAAAACATCGCCGATTTCGATAATCTGGACATGAGCAGCAAGAAGGAACGCCTCCGTCAGCTCTGCCCGCTGCACCCGATGACGCTTTCGCTCCTTGCAATTGTTGCCCAGAACTTCGGAGCTTCCCAGCGTACACTCTTCCGCTTTATGAAGGATACGAAAGAGTCCGAAGAGAATGTCGGCTTTATCTATTACATCAATAATTATGGCCCGGATGACTGGCGGTGGTTGACCCCGGATTTCCTGTGGGATTATTTCTTTACCAGAGAGAGCGATGTTCGTAGTTTTTCAGCAGAGGCCAAAAGCGCATATCAGCATTTTATGGCGAAGCGTGAATACATCGCAGACGATTATCACATGCATGTGTTCAAAGCGGCCATGCTGCTGATTGCGGTCATGTCCTCTGGAACTGTCAGCAATCTTTATAGTCAGGCCACACAGCGCAAGGTTTCTGCTACCAGAAGCACCTTGTATAAATGCTTTGCTGGTCAGCTGAACAAGGAAGATGTGGAGATGTACCTCTCCGACCTTGAGCAGATAGGCGTGCTCCGCCTTGATGCCATGACGAACGGAGATATGCGCCTACAGATTCCCTACACTGGAAACGCAGACGTATTCGATGTCCGCAAAGAGATGCTCATCAAGAAGTATACCCGCTACGAATTATTTAAGAAAAACGGGTATTTTGCAAAGTCCATGGAAGCAAAAATCTGGGACAAGACAAGCGCATCTTATGGCAGAATGTTTATCGCGGCCTGCGATTCCGGAACGACGTCAATGAATGCTCGTTTTGGAGAGGTTCAAACGGAACTGAAAAAGTGCCCGTATAAGTTTGGAATTCTTGTCATAGCGATTTCCGAATCCAGTCAGTTTGCGGCAATGCAAGAACAAGTAAAGACTCTCGCCGCTCAGGACGAAACAGGGCGCATGGCTATTTACCTTCTGAAGTCTCCGCTGACCGAAGACCATCTGGATAGATGGTATAATGCTATGACACATTCTGAGCTTGCTGGTGAGGAAGGTAAAAGCGGCGATTCAGAACGGTATTCGGATGAGGCAAGCAGCGTTATTGAGGAGTGGTCTGCGCCTGCAATGGATGACCAGCTTATGGTCGTTTGCGGAGATAAGGTTTATCCGTCTGAATACGGCACCTCTTACTTTGCCACAAAACTGGAGAAGGATATAATCTTCGGTTCCATTTTCACTGCAGCTCCTGAACTTATCGTTTCGACGAATACTGCCTTTAAGAAGATTCAGCAGAGCACTGCCTTGGCTGGTGTGCAAAAAACATCTCCTAATACTCAGGTCGGCAATATTGTAAATGGTCTGAAGCAGGCTGGTGTGTGGGATGTTGAGGGCCTTGAAGCACTCGCGCAAAGCAAAGGAAACGATGGCGCAGCTGCAGTTGCCAAGATTGCGAGCTTTATCTTACAGCGTTTCTCTCAAGGGACGCAGATTAAATTGGATGCTCTTTGGCAGGAACTCCAGGACGCGCCTTATGGCTACTATAATTGCATGGCCTGCGGATACATCCTTGGTTTCTTGCTGCGTTACTATGTCAACAGTGAGTTTAGCTGGAACAAAGGAGATAATAATCCGTGGCCGCTGACTGACCAAACACTAGCCACGATGATTACCAGCCTCTGCAAAGAGGAAGTTATCAACAATTATCTTTCCCCCGGCTCTGAAGTATGGCAGAAATTCAAGCCTTATGTGCAGAAGGTCTTTCAGCTTCAGGACAGCGAAGCGGTCAATGAAACCGAAGCTCGGAAGTACATGTCCAAGCAGTGTACAGAGAAGGCTGGCGCTCCATTCTGGGTTCTGAAATACGCTCCAGAAGAGAAATTTGGTGGCGCAGCTGCAAAGCAAACGGCAGATGAGATAATAGACCTGTTCTGCGATTTCCTGTCTGAGAACGGTGACCAAGAGCAGGTAATGGGAAACATCACTGTAAAGTTCACCGGACATGGGCCTGTTCGGAAAGCGCTTGCAAGCCTTTACTTTGACCAGAATACAGTTTATGACGCGTTCAGTTCGTTCATTTCTCAGAAATGCAATGAACTTCAGGAACTGCAAAAGGCCATTGGCCTTACAAGTCATGACTTGTTTGACGCTATCCATCAAATGATGCAGGGGCAGGTTTCCACTTGGACAGAGGCCCAAGTAGAGGAAAAACTTTCTGAACTTTGCATAGAGTACCGGGTTGTTGCCATCTTGAACGATGCACTGACCGTTAAGCGAAAGAGCATCAAGCTTCTCAGCGACGATATTGCAAACATGTTCGACCACATGAAAGTTCCAGGAACCATTATTGAGAAACTCGGCTTCAGTTGGACACCTGCGCTGCAGGCGATGAGGGTTATTTCTACTACGCAGTGGTCGAAAATTGAACTTGCAGACAGAGAAAGCTATGCAGAGCTTTTGAAATCGGATGCGCAGAAAGTGTGGGGCTTTGTTTCATCTTCGAAACCGCTTCTGCAACGGTATATGGAATCCCATGGACACAACTGCACTGACGAGGAGCTTGACGGCATCTACAAATCTCTGAAAACTGTAAACTATAATTCTCCGGCTGCAGATTTTGATGCCCGAATCGACGCACAGCTGAACAAGGTTGCCTATAACAGAAACAAAGTACGCATTCAGGAACTTTGGAAAGAACAGAGTGGCTATGACTCCATCACCCTTTGGTGCGCAAACTATGCCGTACCCATCCAGTGGGTTGTCAGTGATGAAGTATTTCCTCACATTATAGTGCTAAAGACTGTGCAGGACGGTAAAATTGCGGACAATACTGCTCTCCATAATGCTACGCAGTTTTTTGAGACACACACTGTCCGCGCTCTGAAGGACAAAGCATTTATTGCCAGTTGCTTTATCTCCCAGATTGGCGAAAGCTATCGTAGCGCTTTTGAATCATCTGGGCCGGTTTTGGTTTCTCGACTGAAAACTAACACGAAATTGACCTCTGATGTTTATTCCTGGGCCAACAAAGTGGGAGAAATCCGAAAGACGGTTGATGCTTTCCTTCGTGATAAATTCTGTGGAGAAGCAAAGAAGAAAGTGAAGTCAATGTCGGAGGCACAGCTGCGTGACAAGGTCGTACAGCTCCTCGACGAGAATCCCGACCTTTATACGCTGTTTATTAAGTGAGGAGGCTAAATCGTGACAATTGCTGAAATCAAGGAAAAGCTCAGCCAGGAATGTGGCTTCGGTTCCCGGTACCCTGCACGGATTATTTTCGTCGAGGACCTTGACGACTATTCTGCGCTTGAGCATCAGCTGAAGGGTATCTGCGATGTCACGATAAATGTGGCCGATTTTTGCCGTGCGCCAGATACTGTCCCTCAATTTGACCAGATTAAGAACAAGTTGAAGGAATGCGAGGGACAGCAGGTTTTGCTACTCTCTGTTGGTGAATACCTACGTTTGTGCACGAAACGTGAATTAAATCCTGACCGTCGCCAGTTCAGAGCATTTTGGGAAACGCAGCAACCGGAAGCGTCCAAGACCAGAGTTATCATTCCCGTTTTCAATTGTAGAGATATCTTTGACCGGATTATCGGAGCAATTGATGAGCGCCAAGAAGATTATGTCTGGACGCTCGATTCTGCGCCATCGGTTGAAAATTATACCGTATCTGTATATTCCCCCAAATTCAAGGATGCCATTAATCCGGATGCAGATAATTTGACCTCATGGTTCCGGGACTGGCAGATAATTCTTAGAAGAAATGTGCCCTGTTCAGTCGTGACCATGCAGTATGGGAATGTCGAAACAGCCTATGGTACAGTCAATATTAAGCCCATTGATAGCCCATTCAGATATCTTGTGGACATTTTGGCGGACGGCAATCTACTAGTTGAAAAATGGCAAAGCAATGACTTCTGGAGCCGCGTTGTTAATTGTACCTCACATTATGCGGCAAAGACGGCATCGTTTGATAAAGTCGTACTCGATGCATTGAATGTCAATGAGTTTGACTTTGTTTCTGTTGCGGCAAGATGGGAAACTCTGAACGATTTTCAGAAGAATCTTGTTTGGCTCTGGTATAGGGTATATCCGACCGATGAGTACTATAGTTATGCTTGCAAAAAGGCATCATGTGCTTCTGAAATTCCGGAGAAGATTCGGGATGAGATTTTGCTCATTTCAAACAGGAGTGACCGCTGGATTGAGGAGCGGATGGCTGCTGTTCGAGCTTTGTCTTTTCATTCCTTTGATGACTCGTATTTTGCGCTCATGGATAAGCTGCCGTTGGACGAGACAAAACTGAAGCTCCTTACTTATCAGACTCACGAAGAAAAGACATATGCTGTCAAGGTAATCAGTAACATGCTTCGTAGTGGTGCTGAACCGAGCGCGATAGCTACTACCTTGTTAGAACGTGATTATCCATCTTTGGCATCTTACATGAAGGATGAAATGGGTTGTGATGATGTCATAGATGAGTATATGGCCTGGTATCGTAAGAACAAAATCATCAATCGATATCCGGGTGATTATCCAGTCCAAATGACTTTTGACCGATTTGATGCTCGGTACAAGCTCATGCATAAGCTGCAGGGGCAAGACTGCGTGTCATTTTGGATTGACGGATTTGGAAGTGAATATATGCCCTTGTTTCTATACGAGCTAAAAGTACGGGGCATTGTTCCGGAATCCGTAAAACTAGCCACTGCACTTCTGCCCACAGAAACAGAATATAATCATCAATGGGACGAACACGACCCCATGACCATTAAGTGGGATAGGCTAGATTCCTTCTCGCATAAGGGAATGCCAGATGACAAAAGCTACTACTCCTGCATTGTCCATCAGCTTTCCGTGTTTTCTGATGCGGCTAAGAAGGTTGAGGAGCTCTTGGAGAACCACGAGTATGTAGTTGTGACTGGTGACCACGGAAGCAGCCGTTTTGCGGCACTTGCGTTTCATCAGGAAAATGTCGTCCCAATTTCTGCTCCTAAAAAGTCAACGGTTCGTAGCTTTGGAAGATTTTGTGAGCTCGATGACAATGCTGGAGATGTAATTGCTTTGCCCAATACGTTCGTAGCTACTTCAAATGGCAAGCGCTATCTAGTTATGGATAACTACCAGCACTTCTCGGTGAGCGGCAATGCAGCTGGTGGAAACACGGATGAACATGATGTTGTTGGGGAAATCCATGGAGGAAATACAGCGGAAGAACGGCTCGTGTCTGTTATCGTAATCAAGAGGAAGCAACCGCTTCCTCCTGTAACATGCAAGCCCAAAGGCGGCCTGTTTGTTACAAAGAAAAATGGGCATGTAGAAAAAGCTCTGCAATTTAGTCGCCCCATATCAACGCTGGAAGTTTCTTATTATAACAAGGAAGCCACCTGTACGATGAATGCGGATGGGTCATGGCTTGTCATTTTAGACGGTGTTACTACTGATGACATTACCCTCTCGGTAATAGCTAACGGGCGGCTTCTTCCCAATGTTACTCTTAAGGTTAAGGCTCAAGGCATCAGTAAAAACGATGACCCGTTTGGTGGGATGGGCCTATGAGAAGAAAAATAGAATGCTGTGAGTGTGAAAAAGCACTTAAAAAAGATGAGGTTGCTTTGTGCAAAAAACTGCTTGGTACGGACACAGAAGATTATTACTGCATAGATTGCTTGGCAGAATACTTGGAGTGTACAAAAAATGACCTCGAAATAAAAATCCAAGAATTTAAGGAACAGGGATGTACACTATTCCTGTGATGGAAGGAGGAACCAATATGTTGGAAGATAAAGTACGCGATGTTTTTTCCGACATGGTGGTGCTGAAGAATCCAGAAAGGACAGAGTTCTTTTCCAATTTGAGCCTACCTTCGTATATGCGTGACTGGCTAGTAATGAAGTTTTCGGATGACGATGGAATCATTGACTACGACAGCGTACTGAGATATATCCGCCAGTATATTCCGAGCCGCGAGGATTTTGAGCAATTTAAATTTGAGATGGTGAACGGAGAAACCGTCCGCTTTCTGGCAAGAATCCGTGTAAATGTCGATATTAAGACCGGGAAGACCTTGTTTGAGCTTCCTGATTTTGGCGGTACACGTTCCGGCGCATCCGGGGAGGTGGCAAATGATGTTGTCTCCCGGTGGAAGGAAACACTCCTCAAAGAAAGTGAAAACTGGGGTATTGTTGAGTTGATTTGGGGCAAAGACTACTCCTCGCGTCAAGGAAAAGGTGTAATTAAACTCATCGAGTACAGTCCATTTTGTCCCTACACTGTAGACCTAGAATTTTATAAAGAGGCCAGACGAGCATTTACCCTAGAAGAATGGATTGATGTGTTAATCTCCGCTGCTGACTATAATCCCGCTGGATACGATTCAGAACAGCAAAAACTGTATGTTCTTCGCCGACTTCTTCCTTTTGTTGAGAAGCGTCTAAACTTGATGGAGCTCGCTCCGAAAGGCACGGGGAAAAGCTATGTCTATCAAAAAATCAGTAAGCGTGGTTGGCTAATTTCTGGCGGAACAGTTTCAAGAGCTTCTCTTATTTATGATAACCAGAAAAAAACTGGTGGCTTACTGACTCGTTTTGACTTTGTCGGTTTTGATGAAATACAATCCATGACCTTTGATAAGCCTAGCCAGATTCAGACGGCACTGAAGGATTATATGGAATTCGGCGAGGTTCAAGGGTTTGATGCTCAGATCGTTGCCGATGCTGGGGTAATTGTACTCGGCAACATCAACGCCAGCCGGTTCAATGTTAATGAAAACATGATGGAAGAGGTAAGTAGCGTCTTTAGTGAATCTGCGTCACTTGACCGATTCCATGGCTTTATCCCCGGCTGGAAGATTCCCAGAATGCATCAGGGACTTGTAGCAAATGGTTGGGCACTCAATACAGAATACTTTGCTGAGGTACTCCATCTTCTCCGCGACGATTTAACCTACACTACAATAGTAGATGAATGCTTGGCAGTTCCGGCAAAACCTGATAAGCGCGACCTCACGGCAATTAAGAGGCTTTGCACGGCATTCGTTAAGCTACTATATCCAAATGCTACATGCAAGGATGACATACCTGCTGACGAGTTCATTAAGTATTGTTTGGAACCTGCAAAAGAGATGCGAGGCGTTATTAAAAAGCAACTCTGTATTATAGACCCGAAAGAATTTAACGTTCCGGGGAAAAAGGATATTCCAGACATACAATATAACTATATGTAAGGGATTAATATGGGCAGACTAATTTATGCGGATAATGCAGCGACTACAAAGTTAGATATTCCTGTATTTGAGTCGATGGTACCATGGCTTCTTGAACAATATGGAAATGCATCTCAACCCTATTCATTTGCACGAAAGCCGAAGAGGGCGCTTGCAGAGGCGCGAACTACTATTGCAAAGTGCATCGGTGCTCAGCCAGAGGAGATATATTTCACCTCTGGAGGTACCGAAAGTGATAACTGGGTTATCAAAAGTTCTGCTTTTTCAGACCCGGGTAAACGAGCAATGATTACCTCCGCTTTTGAACATCATGCTGTGCTGCATTCATGCGCTGCGATTGAACGGCTAGGATATCCAGTTGTCTATATGGAGCCAACTGATGAAGGTTATATTACTCCTGAGATTTTAGAGAATTACATTACCGACAGAACGCGATTGGTATCGGTGATGTTTGCTAATAACGAGATAGGAAGCATTCAGCCAATTCAAGAGCTTTGCAAAACTGCTCACGCGCATGGTGCTCTCTTTCACACAGATGCGGTTCAGGCTGTTGGACATGTCAAAATTAATGTCCACGAATTGGAAGTGGATTTTCTTTCAGCTTCTGCGCATAAGTTTAATGGTCCAAAGGGCATTGGCTTTCTCTATGTTCGAAAAGGAATAGAACTCCTCCCATATGCGGATGGTGGCGCACAGGAAAGTGCTCATCGCGCTGGTACAGAAAATGTAGCGTCTATTGTTGGCATGGCAACGGCACTAAAGGAAAACTGTGATTTTCTGAAACAGCATCAACAACACATCTTAGAATTAGAGAATACCTTGATTGCGGGGCTGAACGGTGCAGGAATTTCATACTGTCGCAATGGTAGGGGAACCACGCTGCCTGGCCTAATAAGTCTGTCATTTTTGGGGAAGGACGGCGAAGCAATTCTCCACCGTATGGATCTTATGGGGATCAGCATTTCAACCGGGTCGGCCTGCGATAGCGTAAACACCGAAACGTCTCATGTCCTGCAAGCTATTAGGCTTGACGATAATTATGCCAAAGGCACCATTCGTGTTTCACTTGGAAAGAATAATACCAAGGAAGACGCCGAGAAAATTGCTGCGGCACTTGTAAAAATTGTAGGCTGATGCTCGAAAATATTACTAAGTAGCTAAGCAGCTCGGAGAAAATAATTATACCCCATTATACCCTTGATTTTGAGGGTATAATGGGGTATAATTCTGCATAGAATAGTATCTCACAGGAGGTGCGCTATGGACTTATCTGAGATGCAAACCCGGGCGGCAGAAATGGAACAGCAAATTTCTGCTTTGCCTGCTGGCTCAGTTACGAAGAAAACCGTCAGCGGCAAGGAGTATTTTTACCACCGTTGGACGGAGAACAAGAAGCGGCGGGAGAAGTATATTCCTGCTGACGAATTGGAGAATTTCCGTGCTCAGATCGAGCGGCGGAAGGCGCTGGAACAGGAGCTGAAGGCGCTGAAAAAGCAGCTGCCCAAGGCGAAATCTGCGAACCCTTCTGCGTTTACCACCAATGTCCGCACCGGCGAGGCGCTGCGTTCCTTTGCGGCATCTGTTCGCGGCTATCGCAGGCGCGAGTGCTTCCGGCAGCTGCACGACTTTGTCTACAGTGAGCCGCAGGACAAAGTATTCATCCTCTACGGTCTGCGCCGGACGGGAAAGACCACCATGATCCGCCAGATTTTCGCGGAGATGAGCGACACGCAGCTTGCCAAGACTGCGTTCATTCAGATCACCGCAAAAGACACGCTGGCAGACGTGAACCGCGACCTCAAGGCGCTGGAAGCGCAGGGCTTTCGCTATGTGTTCCTCGACGAGGTGACGCTGATGGAGGATTTCATCGAGGGCGCAGCGCTGTTTTCTGACGTGTTTGCGGCCTGCGGCATGAAGATCATGCTCTCCGGCACGGACTCACTGGGCTTCCTTTTTACCGAGGACGAGCAGCTTTACGACCGCTGCATCCTGCTGCACACCACCTTCATCCCCTACCGCGAGTTTGAATCCGTCCTCGGCGTTCACGGCATCGACGAGTATATCCGCTACGGCGGCACCATGAGTCTCGGCGGCGTTCACTACAACGAAACCTCTACCTTTGCCAGCAAGGAAAGCACCGACGAATACGTGGACACCGCCATTGCCCGCAACATCCAGCACTCCCTGCGCTGCTATCAGTACGAGGGGCATTTCCGCCATTTGCGGGATTTGTACGACAAGAATGAGCTGACCAGCGCCATCAACCGGGTCGTGGAGGACATCAACCACCGCTTCACGCTGGAGGTGCTGTCGCAGGATTGGAAGTCCCACGACCTTGGCATTTCCGCCAGCAATCTGCGCCGGGATCGGAAAAATCCGACGGACATCCTCGACCGCATCGACCTTGCGCTTGTCACCGACAGCCTGCGGAAGCTGCTGGAGATCCGCAACAGGGCAGAACAGACCGTGGCGCTGGACGATGTTCACGCGGCGGAGATCAAGGAGTATCTGGACTTGCTGGACTTAACGCGGGAGATCGATGTGCTGCACCTGCCGGATGTCAGCACGAAGTCCAGCCGCACGGTGATCGCACAGCCGGGACTTCGCTATGCGCAGGCGGATGCGCTGATCCGCAGCCTGCTGCTGGATGAAACGTTCAGCGCCTTGTCTCTGGCGGAGCGCACCGCCGTGCAGCAGCGCATTCTGACCGAGATCAAGGGGCGGATGCTGGAGGACATTGTCCTGCTGGAAACCAAGCTGGCAAACCCCAAGAAGCAGGTGTTTGTCCTGCAATTCCCTGTGGGAGAATTTGACATGGTGGTGTTTGACCCGGAGGCAGGCTCCTGCCGGATTTTCGAGATCAAGCACAGCGAGGAAGCTGTCCCGCAGCAGTACCGCCATCTGATCGACGAGCAAAAATGCGCCCAGACCGAGCACCGCTACGGTCCGATCACCGGAAAGTTCGTCCTCTACCGTGGGGAAAGCCAAGTGATAGACGGCATTCAGTATCAGAACGTGGAAGAATATCTGAGAATCCTTACATGACAGAACCGTCGCCCCGATTTTTCGTTCAGGGCGGCGGTTTTATACGGGCACAAAATCTGGTAAACTTGTCATACGACAAGCTGTGGCGCAAAATAAGCTTTACGTATGACAAGCAAAATGGTATAATGATTTTGAGGTGAAGGTACACATGCAGCTGATGAAAGAAAAGCAGGACCTGACGTATTTGTCGTGGTCAGTCTATCGCAATTCTTCCGGAACCGCCGGTTCCTTTCTGAAAGCATACTCCGAACTCGGCGGAAAGAAGACCTATTACAAACTCTCAAACTTTGATAAAGCGCGTGGAGTCATCGGGCATGAGTGCGTGAACGAGTTGATCATTGACCGGCTGCTGACGATACTGGGGATTCCTCATCTATCCTATCAGCTGATCCATGCGGATGTTTCGGTGGATGGCAGAACCCACGAGGTTTATCTCTGCGCCTCGGAAGATTTCAAAGCGAAGAGCGAGTCTAAGACCGCTTTGGATGCCTATAAGGAGCTGGAAGCGATGCCGGATGAGTCCGCTTTGGATTTCTGCATCCGTATGGGATGGGAAGACTATGTTTATCAGATGCTGATCGTAGACTATCTGATTCTGAACCGGGATCGCCACGGTGCCAATATTGAGGTGCTGCGCAACAGCCGAAAGAAGACGATTCGCCTAGCTCCCCTGTTTGACCACGGACTTTCGCTGCTTTGCAGTTGTCCCGATGATGTTGCGGCGGCAAAATTTGATGTGATGGCTGACAAACCTTGCAACAACTATATTGGCTCAAAGTCCACATGGGATAACCTGCGTATCATTCCGAAGGATAAAGTGCCGGAGTTGACGCCGCTGCACGAGAGCGACAGGCAGATACTGATGGAAGGGCTGGACGGCGTAATCTCTCAGACGCTTCAGGACAAGATATGGGAAATGATCTGGAAAAGGTGGTGTGCGTATGAAGATTTTTGCCATTCGAGATGAATCAGCGCAGAAGCAGAAAGATCTGGCGTACCTCCTGTACTACGAGCAGGAAAAGCGATTCTACATTGAGCTACCGGAGAACGCGGACGCATGGGAAACGCCGCTGCTGCTGGATTCCTTCGTAAAGCGCGGCGAAACCACCGTTAATTCCTATTGGAGCAAAATCTGGGTGGAGCAGCGGATCGTTCCGACCGACCGCCAGAACATTGGCGAGATTTTGCGCGACAATCATCTGAAGGAGTATGATGAGTATACACTCCTGATGCTGGCGATGGGGCGATGCGCACAGGATGATTACTATCTCGTTCCCATTGATGAAAAAGAGCTGCCAGAAGAGATTAGGAAGCGCTTTTCCAAGAGAATTGAAGATGTGCTACCGCTGGAAAATCATTGTTTGCTGGTATTTTTCCGGGATGGCGCGGTGAAGAAGTGCGATTTGCAGAAGCACTTTGAAAAGACGAAGGCGTTTCAGATCCTTCTCAAGAAGCCGGATTATTTTCAGCATGTGCAGATGCAGACGGGCGGATACGGCGTTGCGTGGGATGTGAACATGACCGTTTCGGATGCGATGCTCTACCGGATCGGCAAAAGTGTTCCTCTGACGGCGGCTGATTTCAGGAACTTTGCCGCCCACAGAGTCATCAACGCAGCGGAAGCGGCGGAGATCTTGGGCTGCTCCCGGCAGAACATCATTGACCTGACAAAGCGCGGGAAACTCCATCCGATAAAATCCTCGGAAAAGAGCACGCTGTATCTCAAAAGTGAGATATTGAAACGAAATTGGCAGTGAATATGAGTTATACCCCATTATGGCCGTGAATAGTGCGGCATAATGGGGTATAATTTAGGGGCGTGGCTTACCAAGTGATATGCGATCCTGATGTAACTTTCAATATTATCTCTTATGTAGAATGACGATACCACCGAAGGTTGTGCACGTAATCTTTCGATGCGCGGCTGGAGTATGTGGAATTATAAAAGAGAGCATCCCCGTATATGATGTGGCCATTAGAATTAAAAGCTATAATAAACGCGTGATTATAGGAAATGCCCTACGGCTTTGTAGATACGGCATCAGCAGCCTATCATTATTTAAAACGAGAAAACAAATCCGCCAACCCAGTAGCGCCAATAATTTCTTCTACACTGGTTGCATGCCGTTCGTAAAATTTATTATCATAAGCTATAGGAGCGTTTCCTGAGCTTAACGTAAATACAAGCAACAGTTTATCAAAATAATTTACTAAGCGTATTCTTCTTAGTATCTCGGATTGAGTGTTTGAATCAATTGGTTCGCATTTAATGAGATTTTTTATGTGCATAAAATAGTCGTCTGCATTTTTGTATTTAAGACGAATTTCCTCTTGAACACCAGTTATAGAGAACCCATTAAATTCTCGGTTGTGTGCCTTATATACAGTGGAAAAGTGTCTTGCATCAGCCTCATTATCTGCAATACCAACGATAACATAACCGGTAGATTGTTTTTGTGTATTGGCCATAGCGGTAAGCGTTTTGATGATTTTGGAAAAGCACTTCTGATTAAAAGCCGGGTTTATGGAAACATCATGCAGTCCAATTTTGAAATCAAATAGCTGTTGTTCTATTTTAGATTGCATAAGTAAGTTTTCAAGTTTACTTATCCAGTCATTAATTGCGGGATCCTCGCCCTCACACGGAATGAACTGTGACTCAATTATACCTTGAATAGAACGAATACACTCATCACGATAGTGTGCATTCCATTTATCTGACTTTATTTCTGATAATTGCCGGGTGCCGAGGCCATGTAGGACATGCGCCAATTGAGAATAGTCAGAAATCTTCATTCCCTTTTTCATCAGGTTATAAAATGCCAAAAAGATGACTTGGAAGGATCGTGCCATACCTTCACCATGGTTATCAAAGAGAAGGAAATTTAATGGATAACCAGAAATATCAATGGTTTTCTGCATTTGATCGAGAACAAGCAAAAACTCCTGTTGAATTTTATCCGGATTACGTTTTTCAATTTCAGACGTAGATTTCTCAATCAGGAGTAAATTATCTTCTTCATATCCATAAATTTTGTTTAAATTTTTAGCAGTTGGCGCAACTTCTTTCCCCAAGAGCATATATAAGAGAATATATGCTACTAGCTCTTCATCACGCGAGACACGCATATTACTGGTTGTTATAATGCCATTTTTTACCCAGAAAGTATCTGCCATATTAATTCCATAAGCAAGGTTACGATTTGATAAACTGATTTCTTCCATTTGCGAAAGGGCAAGAATATCAGAAGGAGAAGAGTCTCTACGAATAGCTATTGATATTTTACGAACCAGTTCCGAAAATGGATGGGTTGTACCAGCTTGACGTAAATCTTGGGATGAGAGTTGCCTACCAGTTGCATTTATCCTGCGAAAAATCTCTTCAATTTGCCGATCTTCAAAATTTGTAATTGAAAGGGGCAATTGATAGTTAACATATTGAGAACATAAGGTTCTGTCTAATAATGGTACTTTTTGAATATATATTCCAGTATCCATTAGTTCCTTTGTAACAGCCATTGTTTGGAGATCAAAATACCCCTCTTGTCCATTAAAGTTGACTGAGTATTCTCCCTTGATAAAAGCAAAAATAGCGTTAAGACGCTGCATACCATCAATTATTTCGTATCTGCTTTCAGAAGTAATCGCCAACAAGAATAAAGGAACCGGATAGTCAGACAGTATTGAATTTATAAACTGTTGTTTTTCCTCAATTGTCCACACTAATTTTCTTTGGTACTTTCTATTTACAATGAAATCTCCTTTTAGATACCAATCAAAAAGGCGCTGAATATTTTCATTTCTAATTAGCAAATCGTTTTGTCTCATTTTGACCTCCTAAATTATAGTCTTTGCAGACACAATGTATACTTCCACTGTCCACTTATTCGTTGTTTTACGACATACTTATTGGCCACAAGTTCAGCCAATATCCGATTCGCCGTCGCTGCCGAAACGCCACACAGCTCCCGCACATCGGCGTTCATGATATCCTCATGCGTCTGCAGGAATTGCTCAATCTTCTGCCAACGCAGAGTTTTCTTGTCCATCTTTCCGGCGCTCATTTCATCACTCGTATGGATGGCGTCGATGAGCGATGCTTTGATGGCGGAGAGCATGAATTCGATGAACGCGGTGGACTCGCCTGCATCGTTGCTGGCATTGATGGCATCATAGTATTCCTGCTGATGGTCGTGGATGATGGACTCGACCGGCAGCCATGCAAACACGGGATTCCACTTGGAGAGCAGCAATGTATGCCAGAGCCTTCCAACACGGCCATTGCCGTCTGCAAAGGGGTGAATCAGCTCCAGTTCATAATGAAACACGCAGCTTCGGATCAGCATGTGCAAGTCGCTGTGCTTCGCCCAATCCAACAGTTCCATGACCAGATCAGGCACATACTGCGGCAGCGTGCCAAAATGCAGGACATGCCCCTCCTGATCTACAACGCCAACAGGCCGCGTGCGGAACATGCCGGACTCCTCTACAAGCCCGCGAGTCATGATACCGTGAGCGGTCAGCAGGTCGTCCACGGAGTACGGGTCAAGCTCGTCCAGCCGCTCGTAAATCTCATAGGCATTCTTGACCTCGGCAATGTCCTTGGGTGGAGCCAGAACATGCTTGCCATTCAGAACGGCGGTAACCTGTTCCAGGCTCAGAGTGTTCTGCTCAATAGCAAGGGAGCCGTGAATGGTTCGGATCCGATTGGTGCGGCGCAGATTGGGGCTGCTGGAAAGATGATCGTGGGCAGAAAGTCTACCGGTCAGCTCTGAAATTTCTGCAACATCATCAATGATTTTGTTCGTAATTTGAAAAGGCGGCTGTTTGTTTTTCATGAGTACCTCACAGCATAGTTTGGTTATCCATATTATAGCATACATCGCTCATTTCATCAATCATATTTTGGGCTTGTATGAGCGATACCCTTAAAACTGCATCAATTAGGGTGCGAAAGCCTCTGTTTTCTCCTCTCAGACCACCGCAAGCGGGTGGGCGTGGGTGTTTTCCTATGGAACACATCCGAGAGGCAAAACAGAGGCTTTTTTTCTGAAATCAACACTTTTCAAAAACCGGAAAGAGAGAACATTTTCGCAGAAATTTTCAGATTCTTCCCTTGGGCACCTTTTCAAATGGATTCCAATCCGATATAATATACCTATCAACCTAACGATACAACATCATGCGAGGTGCCGCCATGAAAACGAAAGATACGCCGAAGCAATACGTCATCTACTCCCGCAAATCCAAATTCACCGGCAAGGGCGAGAGCATCGAAAACCAGATCGAGCTGTGCCGCCAGTACATCGCCATGCACTTTGGCGAGGATGCGTCGGAAAACGTGCTGGTCTACGAGGACGAGGGCTTTTCCGGCGGCAATCTGGAGCGCCCGCAGTTCAAGAAAATGATGAAGGACTCCCAGAAGATCGCCTTTGCCGCCATCGTGGTCTACCGCCTCGACCGCATCAGCCGCAACATCGGCGACTTTGCCAAGCTCATCGAGGATTTGGGCGACCGGCACATCGACTTCATCTCCATCCGCGAGCAGTTCGACACGTCCTCGCCCATGGGCCGCGCCATGATGTACATTGCGTCCGTGTTCTCCCAGCTGGAGCGGGAGACCATCGCCGAGCGCATCCGGGACAATATGCACGAGTTGTCCAAGACCGGGCGCTGGCTGGGCGGCACAACGCCCACGGGCTACGCCTCGGAGAGCCTGTCCAGCGTGACGGTGGACGGCAAGGTGAAGAAAGCCTGCAAGCTCAAACCCATTCCGGAGGAAATCCAGCTGGTCAAGACGATCTTCGAGGTGTTCATGGAAACCGGCTCTCTCAGCAAGACCGACCAGTATCTTTTGGAGCACCGCTGCGTCACGAAGCGCGGCAAGCAGTTCACCCGCTTTGCCATCCGGGGCATTCTCACGAACCCGGTCTACATGATCGCCGACGAGACGGCGTATCAGTATCTGAAAGAAAATAATGTTGACCTGTTTGCCGAGCGCGCAGAATTCGACGGCGAGCACGGCATCATGGCGTATAACCGCACGCTCCAGCGCCCCGGCAAGGCAAACCAAATCCGCCCCATGGAGGAATGGATCGTGGCGGTGGGCAAGCACCCCGGCATCATCGCGGGCAGCGATTGGGTGCGGGTGCAGGCCATGCTGGATGTCAACAAATCCAAGAGCTACCGCAGACCCCGCAGCAATGTGGCGCTGCTGTCCGGCCTTTTACGGTGCGGCAAATGCGGCGATTACATGCGCCCGAAGCTGACTAACCGCAAGAATGCGGAGGGCGAGCTGATCTACACCTACATGTGCTCCACCAAGGAGCGCAGCCACGGCACGGTCTGCGCCATGAAAAACTGCAACGGCAACACGCTGGACGCCAAGATCATCGAGGAGATCCGTAAGCTGTCCGCCGACAAGGAGACCCTTACCCGGCTGCTGGCGCAGACCAAGAAGGTCATCAGCGGCAGCAAGGAGGGCTACGACGCAGAGCTGGCGCTGCTCCGGGAAAAACACGCCGAAACGGAGGACCGCATCAAGCGGCTGGTGGAGTCCCTGTCCGTTGCCAGCGACACCTCCGCGAAGTACGTCATGGAGCAGATCGACGCGCTCCATCAGGAGAGCGAGACGCAGCAGATGAGGCTTTCTGAGTTGGAAGCCCTGACTGAACAGAGCCGAATGCTCCATCAGGAGTTCGCCTTCCATCAGGAGATGATCGAATCCTTTGCCAGTGCAGTGGATTCTGCCACGCTGGAGGAAAAACGCCGCCTGCTGCGCACCATCGTCAAAAAGGTGGTCTGGGACGGCAAAAATGCCTATGTTTACCTCTTTGCGGAGGATGGAGAGGCGGATTTGCCCCCTGTTGAGCAACCTATGTATCCGTTGGGAGAGGATAGCGAATGAGATCCTGATGTATTTTCGGGGGCAGAAGAAGAGTGCGCAGGATGTTTCGCTTTCGGATTATATTGAGACCGGGACGGATGGGGCGGCGCTTTCTTTGATGGACGTGGTCAGCGAGGACGGCGATTTGCTGGAACAGGTGTCCTCCCGGGAGAGTGCGGAACAGCTGCATCGGGCGATTCGGTCTTGCTTGACGGAGCAGGAGCGGGAGGTGGTCGTACTGCGGTATGGGCTGAACGGGCAGCCGCCGAAGCGGCAGCGGGAGGTGGCGATTATTACCGGGATCAGCCGGAGTTATGTGTCCAGGATTGAGAAGCGGGCGCTGCAAAAGCTGCGGAAGGCGCTGGAAGCGTGAAGGATGCTCTGGTTGAATTGCCAAGCGTTGATGGCGCGCGGCTCTTCTCCGGACAAAGGGGTTAGGGAAGTTCTGAATCAATCATCCGCTGACGGTTCTTGCCAGTTTAGGGTCTATCTGAAAATCGGAAATATGACCAACAGCGAGGGATTTTTCGCCTGATGAAGCCATTTTTTCGCAGGAATACTTTGTGTATTGCAAGGAAAAATGGCGCACAGCAGGCGGAAAAGACCCGCTGCTT